>ERZ808240.756-NODE-756-length-41448-cov-14.085981_pt1 | contig 41448 bp, 45 predicted proteins | sample MGYA00521084_ERZ808240 | MGnify/ENA primary metagenome ERZ808240 (study PRJEB31516, sample SAMN03275571) | gut metagenome | biome: mammalia-associated habitat; material: feces | host: Papio cynocephalus | place: Kenya | collected 2012-08-06 ... | reverse complement strand
ATGTTCTGACACAGTTAAGTTAAAAAGGTCTTTGGAAATAGTTTTATTATAATTTGTTGGAAAAAAGAATGATAGATATATCATCACTCTCTAGTTATGTATTGTAATTTTCTTTAATCATTTAAATAATCATTTCTATTTATTATTGATGTTTTAGATAGATCATCAAGTTCATTACTATTATCAAAAACTATATACTATCCTGGATAAGAATTAATATAACTTTTAGCAATATTATCAATATAAATTTTATTAATATTATTATTATCATTATTATCAATAATATCTAAAAAGAAATCAAATACATCATCATTTTTTATATTATAAATTATTTTTAATAAAGTATCTTTGAACAGTGCTTCATTAGTAGAATAATATAAATCAAATATTTTTTCTAAAGAAACTACACCATTAAAATAATCATCTAATATTTTTTTCATAATAATACTATCCATATTTAAATTAAATTCTTTTATAGCATTTAAACAAGATATATAATCAAAATAATCAATATATTTAAAACAAACATCACTATAAACTTTATTATCAAGCTTAAAATGTTCCTTTTCTTTTGCTGATTTAAAATCAAGATTATCACATTTTGCATCAGTTTGAACTATTACTATAGCAGGTGCTAATTTTCCTTTAATAGCACTAGCGCATATTTTATGATGACCATCAAGAACAAAAGCATCATAAAATTTATTAGATATAATTATACTTCTTTTTCTTATACTAGAATTATTATATTCATGCAAATAATTATCTACTATATCTTGATTATAATCATCATAATTTTCTAATCCATTAATAGTAAAAAACCTATCATTTATACAAGGACTCTCCAAATCAGTCACTAATTCTTCATAAGAGTAAAAGAACTCACCATTTTTATTCAAAGGTACTACTTTAGTATCAATAATTCTATAATTACCACTTTCTAAATTTTCTATAAGAGGACTTATATAATCTAAATAGTCTTCTAAATTTTCAATATAATTATTATAATTGTTTTTCCTATAAGAAAAATCATTGAAATTATATTCATACATTTTTAATTTATCATAAATAGAACCAGTAATGGCTTCGAAATTTGCTACTAAAGTGTTATCAATAGTTAAACCTGTATTATCAAATTTTATATTTCCATTACCTTTAACACTTATTTCTAATTCATTATCTTTTCTATTAATTATTTTTATCATCTTTATTTCTACTTTCTAATTATTAATATAATTTATTCCATCAATACTTGTATCATAAATCCATTTTTTTAAATCAGCATTATCCCCAGTTTCATAAAATTTAATTAGTTTTTCAAAAAATGTTGCTTGATTTTCTTGAGAAATAGTTATAATACCACAGCCATTATCTATCATTATTTTATTTGCAAATAACATTGCAACTCTTTTATTACCATCAATAAACATTTGTCTTCTCATAACCCATAACATTACTTCTATGGCAATTTCTGTTTTAGTTTTTGTTTCATCTGCTAGTATTAATTCTAATTCTTCTTTTATTTGGCTTTCAATTGGAAATTGTGGTTTCCAAGAAGTTCCTCCAATATTTACTGGAGTAGTTCTTAATTTACCTAAATCTCCATCTAAAACTAATTTGTCACAAGTCAACTTATGTAAATAACATAATACTTTAAAATCATAATTAATATCATTATTTTCTAAAATAAATTGCCAAGAATATTTCAAATTATTTATTGCAATTATATTATCTACAGTAAGACCATTTACAATACCGCCATCATAAATTGCTTGAGTTTCAGGGTAAGTAACCCCTATTCCCTCTAAATTAGCACTTTTCCATATATAATCTACTATATTTCTTTTAGCAACAAATACGTTTTGTTCTCTTGTTAAATTAAATTTATCTTTCATTTTTATCTCCCTACCTAACTATTATTTCAACCTCTATTTATTTTTATACAATATATCTATATCTACATAACTATCAATACCATCAATTTTACCATCACTACACATTTGCCACATCATATATTCTTTATCATATTCAGTTTTAGTAACATAATTAGCAAGCCAAATATTCTTATTATCTACATTCCAAATATTTTCTAAATAATATTTACTGCCATAAAGCATACCTTTATATCCATAATTTTCAATTTCAGAAATAAAAGTATCACTAATTGCATTAAGTTTATGTAAACTTACATTATAAGTATTAAAATTACCCCAATTCTCCCAATCAAATACAATAGGTAAATCTATATTATATTTACTTACTTTAGAAATCACCCATTTAGCTTGTTCTTTAGCTTCTTTAATATTACTAGCGTGTGAATAATAATAAATACCAATTTTAAAACCTAAAGAAGAAAATCCTTCTATATTATTTTCGAATGTTGGATCTAATATACTATCTCCACCTTTAGTATCTTGTCCTCCTACTTTAATCATAACAAATTCTGCCTTAGCGTCTTTTACTTTAGAATAATCAATTTCACCTTGCCACTTAGAAACATCTATACCTATCATAGTATCTTTAGTCTTATAATTATTTATAGCGTCATTAAAAGAAATATAACTATCTTTTTTAGAAGTATTAGGCTTTTTATTTTTATCAGGTTCCACTACTTTTAATGTAAATTTCTTAGAAGCAATATTACCACTATTATCAGTAACTTTATACTCTAAATTATAACTTCCTTCTTTATTAATATCATAATCACCTATTATTTCTCTTTTAGGATTATTATCGTAATTATCTACAGACATTATAATATCTTCCAATTTTTTATCACTATTAATATTAATAGTGTAAGTATTATTAACATATATAACAGGTTCTTCAGTATCAACAATATTTATAGAAACAGTACCATAATTTTTTCTACCTTTCTTATCTTCATATAAAAACTTAATTTCTCTTTCTCCTAAAGAATCAGTACCAACATAAAAATCATTAATAACCTTACCATCAATATTCTCTATCAAATCAGAAATACTAACCTTACTATATACTAAAACATCTAAATTATCTTTATATTTAATCTTACTATTATCTATTCTTATTCTAAAGAAAATTAAATATATTAAACATATTAATGTTACTAATAAGAAAGCAACTAAAATAATAGATATAATTTTCTTCTTCATTTTTCACCTCAAAACATAATTACTTAAGTTCTTCTTCTATCATATTAGCAAGTTCTTTAGCATAATTACTAATTTCGCCTTTATCACTGCCTTCAATCATAACTCTAATTAAAGGTTCAGTACCAGAAGGCCTTACTAATACTCTACCATTGCTTCCAAAATAATTACTAACTTCTTCTATTTTATCTTTAATCTTTTCATTTAAGTAAAAATCATTTTTCTTATCATTAAGAACCTTAGCATTTACTAATACTTGTGGATATTTTTTCATTAAAGATGTAAGAAGACTAAATTTACAATTGCTATTAGCAAGAATAGAAAATATTATTAAACTAGTAAGTTCTCCATCTCCAGTATTAGCAAAATCCTTCAAAATAATATGACCTGATTGTTCTCCACCTAATGAATAATTACCAAGAAGCAGCTCTTCTAATACATACCTATCTCCTACTTTAGTAGCAATAAAAGAAATATCATTATCTTTACAATAATTAATAAATCCCAAATTACTCATAACAGTACCAACAATAGTATTATTTTTTAACATATTTTTATTTTTTAAATCATTACCAATTATAGATAAAACATAATCTCCATCAATAATATTACCTACTTCATCTATAAATATAGATCTATCGGCATCTCCGTCATAGCATACACCACCATCAAGATTATTTTCTAAAATATATTCTCTTAAAAATTCTGGATGCATAGAGCCACATCCATCATTTATATTATGACCATTAGGACTACAGTTTAATATCTTATATTTACAACCTAATTTAGAAAATATATAATCTGCTACAATAGATGATGCTCCATTACTGCAATCAATGGCGATATTTAAATCACTAAAATTAGTATTAGGATTATATTTATTTAAACATTCTAATAAATAATCTCCATAATCTTTTAAAATATTATCTTTATATACAATGCTACCTATTTTATCACATGGATATTCAAAATCATCTCTTACATATTTCTCTATCTCATCTTCTATTTCATCTGGTAATTTAAAACCATCTGAATCAAATATTTTAATTCCATTATACATATAAGGGTTATGAGATGCTGTAACCATAATACCAGCATCTAATTCATAATGTTTAACTAAATAAGATATAGCAGGTGTTGGTAACATTGAAGCATCTATTACATCAACACCTAATGAGCATAATCCTGCTATTAAACTAGATACTAACATATTAGCAGATTCTCTTCCGTCATTTGCGATTATTACTTTAACATCATCTTTGTTCTTAGTAAGTACATAAGCACAAGCCTTTCCTAACTTCATAGCAAGCTCTGGAGTAAGTTCTTTATTAGCAACTCCTCTTACACCATCAGTTCCAAATAATCTAGCCATATTATCTTTCTTCCTTTCTAACTATAACATCATCACTTTTCATAATGCTATTTTCTTCTATTACTCCTCTTACTCTAACTAAAGGATATATACTAGTATTTTTTTTTATTATAGTACCAGGAAATAATACACTATTACAACCTACATCTACATAAGAAGATATAATAGATCCCATTTTTCTTAGGTTAGTTTCTAAATTTTCACCATTATATTTGATAGTTATATTACTCTTATCATTTTTTAAATTACTTAATATTACTCCAGCACCTAAATGACTGTGATATCCTATAATAGAATCTCCTACATAGTTATAATGAGGTATTTGGCATTCATCAAATATAATAGAATTTTTTATTTCAACACTATTACCTATAACACAATTTTTTCCGATAATAACATTTCCTCTTAAATAGGCTCCAGGTCTTACTTCAGTATTACTATCTATAATGCAAGGTGCTATTATAGTAGCAAGTTTATCTATTTTGACATTTTCTCCTATCCAAATATTTTTATCTATTTCTTTGTATTTTTCTTTATCTAAAGAATTTCCTAGATTAATTATTTCTTCTTTAATTTTAGGTAATACTTCCCATGGATAATTAACATTTTTAAATAAAACTTTACTAATAGTTTTATAATCAATAATAATATCTTTTAACATAACACATATCCTTTCTATATGAATTAATTATACAAAATATTTTATGTTTTAGCAAGTAGTACAATACATAACACAAAAGACTAACTGTTAAAAAGTTAGCCTTAATACAATAATATTATTTATCAATATATTTACTATATAAATTATTTGCTATTTCATTATAATCTTTATAGTCTTTACTTACGGTATTACCATACACATCTTTGCTTTCATCTAGACCAGTATTGTTGATTGCAGCAAAAGTTACATTACCAAATCTAGTTCCTGTAGTAGCTTTTCCCCAAACAGTAAAATCAACTCCAGTCCAGTCTGCTTCTGTTCCTTGGCCTAAAATATTTTGAGGTATCGTAAATTCTTTTGATAATAATATTTTAGCTATTACTTGTAATTGATTAATCATATCATCTGTAGCACCTGTACTTTTTAAATATTTTATACCATCACCTTTAGCGTTTATATAACTCCATTTAGAACCACCAGAATTACAATATACTGGACAATAGCTAAACAAATTTTTAATATCATCATAAGTTATATTACTAGCACTACTTTTTATAGCACCTTTTCCGCCTCTAGAAATAGTTGTATACAAATTATTTATCATTACAGCGCCAGTAATTAACTGGCTTTTAAATCCGTCAGGGTAGCCTCCTGCTTCCATGCCAATTCCTGCTGCTAGTAGATTAACTGTATCTTCATCATAACTCATATCATTTATATTGGTATTATTACTACTACCTGGGGAAACTACTGGTCTGTAATTATCTTCTTCTTGTTGTTGCCTTGATTTTGCATCAGCAATAATTTCTTCTTTTACAAGTTCAATTACTTCTTTATATTCTTTTTTCTTCTCTTCATCTTTTATTCTATTAACATATGCTAAAGCATCTTCTATTTTATTAAAATCATTGCTTGCTTTTGCTTCTTCTACTATATTCCAAGCATAATCTGCTTCTTTTTCTTCAATAATACTGCTTTCAGCATTAATAATGCAATCAGTATATGAAGTCTTCGTATCTAAAGAGTCATCAATTATTTTTACAACTAAAGATACTATAGTAGGAACAAAGAATAATGCTACACAAAATATAAGCCTTTTTAAAGATAATTTAGTATTCTTACTCATCTCATCTTCTTTACCTGCTACTACGTTTTTAAAAAAATCTAATCCCATCATTAATATCAATCCCATTGGTACTAAAATAAAAACATATTTTAAAAGTATCTTTATATACATTATAACTCTTAGAACATCTGGATTATTACAAGCATCCATACAAACACCTCTCTCATATCTATATAAACATTATAAAATAATTAAGATTAAAAGTAAATAATTTTAGATACAAATTAAAAATAAATAGATTTTGTAATTATCTACTTATCTTTTAATACACCTCTACCATCAAAAATTGGGATAAAACTTTCACTTTGAGTTTCTTCATCTTGAACGAAACAATTTCTAATTCCTAAATCATATGCATAATCTATCATATCTTCATACTCTTCTTTTGGTATTTTTCTATTAAGATTATCGTATTCTAATTTTCTAATAGGAGTATATTGGTTCATAATAGAAATATAAATATTATCTTTATAAGTATCATATAAATATTTAATAATTTTCTTACTATCGTTAGCTAACCCTGGTAGCATTAAATGTCTAACCAATACTCCTTTTGTCATCATCCCATTCTCATCAAAAACATTCTTACCTACTTGTTTATACATTTGTTCTATTGCTTTTGTAGCATATTCAAAATACTTAGGAGATCTACTATATTTTATAGCATATTCATCACTATAATATTTTAAATCTGGTAAATAGATATCAACTATGCCATCTAGTTTTTTTATAGTATCAACATTCTCATACCCACTAGTATTATAAACAATAGGTATTTTTAATCCTTTATTTTTAGCAAGTTTTATTCCTTCAATTATTTTATTTACATAATGAGTAGGTGTTACTAAATTAATATTATTAGCGCCCAAATCTTGCAATTCCAAACATATTTCAGCAAATCTAGAAACACTAACTTTATAGCCAATATTTTTAGTACTAATATCATAATTTTGACAAAATATACATTTCATATTACAATGTGAAAAAAATATGGTCCCAGAACCATTACATCCAGATATGCAAGGTTCTTCCCACATATGAATACTAGCTCTTGCAATTTTTAAATCTTCTGATGCTTCACAAAAACCATATGTTTTAGTTCTATCGACATTACATTTTCTAGGACAAATACTACACTTCATAATACTACCTCTTTCTTACTAATCTTTTTATATCTTTTAAATTATAATTATCTATATTATTCATATTTATTTCACTTATTTTATCTTTATTTTTAAAATAATAATAGTACTTAGCCTGATCATCTATTATATTAATCTTATCCGCAAAATCTTTAAGTAATTTTTTCCAAGATAAAATATCAATACTAAATAAACAGCCTCCTATTAAAACACCTGCAACTATATTATTATCTTTACTAAAATTTTCCATTAATTGCAAAGTACCTATAAATAAAGCGGTAAGTCCAAAACTACCTAAAGATACACCTGTAAGATATTTATTTTTATCTAAATATTCTTTAGCATATGCAGCTCCTTGAATTTCCATAAGTTTTTCTATTTCTTCTTTTTTAGAAATATCTACTTTATAAATAGAGCCATCTAAATGATAAATATATATTAAATCATTAATATTTTCATATTTTTTTATAACTTCATAATCTGCATAGCCTAAAATGCTATTCTTCATATAAAATCTCACCTTTCTTTATATAATACACTAAAAACAATTAACTATCAATATCTATTTTTTGAATTTCTCCAACATCTTCTATTGCTTTAACAAATATTTTAACATGTACGCTACTACCTTTATCAATACTACTAATAATATCAGTGTCTTTAATTTTCATAATATCTTTGTTATCAGAAATAAGTTTATTTTTTCCAATTTCTATTGCATGTTCTATAGCCTCATCATATGTATAAATATTAGAAATTATTTCTGCTTCATATTGAAGTTCTTTATCAAAAGAAATATTAATTAAATTATTATTAAATATAACTTTCTTCTTAGTATTAAAAGTATGATATTTTTTAAACTGAAATAGATTTATTTTCTTATTTAAAAAATTAATAACATATACTTTCTTTTTTCTGCCAGTAAGTTTTTCCTCATAGTAAGTATATGGAAAATCAACCTCTACCATATACCATACTTCTCCCAACACTTTACCTTTAGCCATGGTCATAGTACTACTACCATCTGGTTTAGTAATATAACCCGAAATAACAATATCTCCATTTCTTACATATTCATTAGGTTTCTTTACTTTTTCTCCCGCTGTAGCGTCAAGTTCATATAAAACACAATTTTTCTTGGTTATAATATTTTGATATTGATATACCTCAGATTCACTATTAAGTTTTCTTTCTTCTACTCTTACTGTATACTTTGTCCCACTAACAGTTATTTCTATCCATTCTAATTTATCTTTATTATTCTCTATAATTTTATTCTCAATTTCTTCTAATTGTTTATAATTTTTCTTAAAATTATATTTCTTAATACCATATTTATCTAATTCATCCATAACTAAGTTTCTAATATTAGAAGAAGAGTGAACAACATCAATACTAAAAATAAAGTTTGATAAAAATATAATTATACTTATTCCTATAAATATAAAAATCATTAATATATAGTTTTTCTTTAAAAAATCCTTAAACTTAAGACTACCATACCTCTTAGTTATTTTAATATCATATATAGATTTATATTTAATTAACTCTAAATAATCATCATACTTTAAAATCAATAATATATTATGATAGTCTAAATAAGTCAATTTTATAACATTGATATGCTTTTTCATGATTACTCTTTTTATATAATTATGAATATTTTTACCTGTTACTTTTGCTTCAACAATTCTATCAAATTTACTACCAATAGTATTTTTCATGAGTACCACCTATAAAAATATATGTAAATAATTATATTATATATCTAGCCTTGTAATATTTCCCATTATAATAACTTCTTCATCTAACATTTTTGATATTACTAAATTATCACCAATAATCTTAGTAATTCCATCTTTATATTTAATTTTAATTTCTTTATCAGAGAAGTCTTTTACTTCTTCATAATTAATAATATCTAAATAGTTTTTTTTAATAATTATTTTATATTCTTTATCTACTAAATAATTATCAATTCTATCAAAAATTTTCAATATAATCACCTTATTTTATCATATGAAAAAGATTTATTTTGTTGATTATATAATGTTACAATACATAACTATATATCTTATATTGTTAGTACTTATAATTGGTTAAGATAAAATTTTTTATGTTCTAAATTTGTTTTTATTACTCATATATATTATAACTTAATATAATAAATATTCATCAACTACTTTATGTAGATTGCAATATATCATTCTAAAGGTATTTCAATAATGCATGAATAACCTTCTTCAATAAAATCTTCTAGGTGAAATGTTTTTATTAAGAGATATTTAAGAATCTCAGGATTTTTGTAGATTATGTAACTTAAGAACTTATCAAAGTTTGGTGGTATAAACTCCATACAAAAATCACTTTCACTTTCTTTTTCAATTTTTTTCGAGTATTCTTTTGGTATTTTTTTATACTTCATTTTTAATTCCTCCTTATAATTTTTTGCAAGGGGCAAGAGTAATTTTTGAAGGCAAGCCCCTTACAAAAAGCACTATACCATACTATGAAAAAAGGTGCAAATCGACAATTTTTAAAATTGGAGAGCTAAAAATAACCAATTTTTAAAATCTACTAGGAGGATTTTTAAAATGTGAATAACTACACCTATTCAATTTTTAAAATCTGACTGATTTAGGTATTCAGTTTTTAAAAAAGTGTAAAATAAAAAAAATACTTAAAATAATAAAAACCTATAAAGTGACCTCATTTTCTATTTACTTTATAGGTTATGTTTTATAATTTTAATTATTAATTTTTACAATATTAACTGCATTACCATGATTTTTTATTATATTAATTAAATCATTAACTTTAATCCATATAGTAGCAGTATTATCATTAGGATGAATTCCAATTATACTATTATCATATACAAAATCTTTATCTAGATAGAACGATACTTTTAAGTCTTTATCATTTAATAATCCTAAAGGCGTAACTGCTCCAGGGATTAAACCTAATATATTCATCAAATCTTCTTCACTAGCAAAGCTAAGATTTCTTGTATTATTACTTTTTTTAAACTCTTTTAAATTTACTTTCTTATTTCCTTTTACTGTTATTAAATAATAATTTCTTTTTTTATCATCACGTACAAAAAGATTTTTAGCATCACTCTCAGGATAAGGAATATTTATTCTTGATAAATCAGCCATATTAAATACAGCCTTATGTTCTGTAATCTCATACCAAATATTTTTACTTCTAATAAATTCATATATTTGTTCTTTATTCATGTATTAACTCTCCTTAGCCATTGTATTATTTTTTCTAAGATAAAATCTCCTTTTTTAAATTCTTCAGACGCGTCTGAAGAATATTATTTTTCTAACTACTAGTTGAAATTTTTTACAAATAGTCAGACACGTTTGACTAATTTACTAATTTTCTTTTCCAATATAGATTATATCATAATCTATATTTTGAATCTTATTCTTTAATTCTTTTGCTTGACAAATACCATTATCATTCAAATCTTCATTCTCATTACTATATATTTTTCTTACATTATGAGAAACTTCTCCATGCCTTACAATATATACCTTCATATTTTTACCACCTTATAAAATATTTAAAATAGTACCTAAATCAATTTGATTATAATAAAACCCTTATAAAATAAGGGAATAAATTCAATTGGTGGAGTCGAGGGGAATCGAACCCCTGTCCAAAAATAAAATCCTTAGAGCCTCTACAAGTTTAGATTAGTTAATTATTTTCACAATATATTTCATTAACTAACAAATAAAATACTTGCTATCCTGATATATTCATTATATTACCTAGGAAAATAATATAATATAGTCTACTTTATAAGTCCTAGCAATTTCTCGTAGACAAAGAAATAGTAGAACCTGAGTTACCTTAGTCTAAGACTAAGCGTAAGCAACAGCGTTGTTATAGTTGTTTCCAGCTATATTTAATTTATCTGTAACGTAAGATATACGACTTGCAGCCCTATCTCAATTAATCCTGTCGAAGCCAAGACGACCCCAATACAAGATAATTATACTAATATTCTCTATATTAGTCAAGAAGATTTATAACAAAATTAAAGAAGATAGGGAGTAAGCTATCTTCTTTCAAATATAGTAAATTTAACACCGTTTTTAACATTTTCTATAGAAATATCATAGTCTAAGAAATGTAGAGTTTTCTTAACTATAGATAATCCTAATCCAAATACACCCTTTACCCCCTTCTCATATGGAGTAAATATATTATTTAATACATTTTCATCGATGTTTTCACCATCGTTATATAAAACAATTTTTTTATTTTTAATAGTTATCTTAACTTTTTTCTTAGCGTACCTCATAAAATTATTTAATATATTATCTATAATTGCTTCCCACATATCAGCACTACCTCTATAGATAGTATCTTTTTTATCTATATCAAGAACAAATTCTACATCAGGACGAGATACTTTAAATTTATCAACTGCTGCATACACTATCTTGCTAACATCATACTGTTCGTTTAAATTATCTTTCTTATCCTGAAAATAATTTAATTTATTTAAATATAATAAGGAGTGAACTTTAATTTCTAATTTATTTAATTGTTCTGACATAACTTCTATAGTCTTGCTTTCAGACTCAACACCATCCCGGTAAGCTTCCATATAAGATTTCATAACAGTAATAGGAGTTTTAAAGTCATGAGAAATATTTTGATACATTTGATTTTTATATTCTTCTTTTTCTTTTAAATAAGTACGCATATTTTGTACCGCTGTATCCAAAGTACAAAGTTCATCATCGTAATTATAACTAGTTTTTACAACATAATTATCATTATTTATATTATCAATATTATCTTTTATCTTTTTTATTCTATTAACTAAGTTATTAGCCCATAAAATTAATATTAAAGATACCAAGGCAAATGTAAATCCTACTATAACAAAGATACTTTTTAAAATATCGTGTCTCATAGTATTAATATAATCATCATTAGTAAGTGCTATAACATTTTGTTCTAATATATTAGCAGTTACATAATAATAAGTATTATGTTGATATTTAAACTTTCCATATCCAGTATTATAATCAATACTATTTAGAAATTTATTTATAGTTTTATCATTCATAATTGATTTTAAATTATCAGACACTTTTATTTCATTATAGTCTTTATTAACATAAATATAGGCAACTTCTGTATCTATAAAACCACTATTAATATCCTCAGCAGTTTCTACAAAAGATAATGGCTGTTTTAAATAATTATATACATTTGTCTCATAAATAGGAATTAGATTGTTAGGTAAAATAACACCTAAAGAAAATATAATAATAGTAACAATTAAAATACATATAAGTAATAATTGTTCAGTTAATTTAGGTTTAACCATACTATGTTAATCTATACCCATAACCATATATTGTACTAATTTTAAGTTTTGGCATTTTCTTTCTTAGTCTTCTTATTAAGTCATCAACTACCCTATCAGTACCAAAATAATCAGACCCCCATATAATATTTAAAATATCATCTCTAGAAAAAGATTTATTTTTATTAGTAATAAACATATATAAGAGATCAAATTCCAAAGTAGTTAAATTTAATTCTTCATCATTATAATAAACACATCTTCTTTCTGTATCTATTACATAATCAGCATAACTTAATTTTTTAGTATCACTAGAATATACCCTCTTTATAATATTATTTACACGAAGTACTAATTCCTTAGGTGAATATGGTTTAGTAATATAATCATCGCTACCAAGCTCTAGACCTATTATCTTATCTAGATCCTTGTCCCTAGCAGAAGTAAATATAACTGGCATCTCAGTACTTTTTTCACGAATTTTTTTAATTATATCATACCCACTTATATCATCTCCTAGCATTATATCTAAAATCCATAAATGCGCATTAACATCAGTATGAAGGATAGCCTCTTTACCAGAAAAGTATGAAATAACCTCATATCCCGCTTTCTCTAAGTAAGTTTTTATCAAATGATTTAAATCTTTCTCATCTTCCACTAGCACTACTATATATTTCATATAACCACCACCTATTAAAGTATATCACATATTTAGTATTTTTTAAAGTACTTCACCTTGCTTATAACCATATATCACCTCGTTTCATAATACAAGTATACTTATAAATATTAGAAGAATTATAGATAAATTATGGGAAATTTTGTTATTTATTTTAAAAGTTAATCTAAATATGGTATAATCAGTATTGATAATATGTATTGTAAGGAGAATAAAAATGAAAAAAAAGAAAAATACTAAGAATACTTTACCTATACTAATAGTAATACTTATAGGAATAATATATGGTATACTTAATGATTTTATAGGACAAACCGAATCCAAAGAAACAGAAGTTAATGTTAATACTACACCGAAAATATTAGAAGATATTTCTGCTAACTTAGAAGTATATTACTTAGATGTAGGACAAGCTGATTCAATTTTAATTAAATGTAATAACGAATACATGCTAATAGATGCTGGAAATAACAATGATGGTCCATTATTAGTAAAATATTTCAAATCACTAAATATAAATAATTTTAAATACGTAGTAGCAACCCATCCTCATGAAGATCATATCGGAGGATTAGATGATATTATCAAAAATTTTGATATAGACACCCTTTATATGGCTAATGCTATAACTACTACTAAAACATTTGAAAATGTACTGGATGCCCTAGAAGAAAAAAATATGACCTATAAAGTACCTAAATTAGATACTACTCTTTCTTTAGGAGATGCTTACATAAAGGTAATATATACAGACGATAATGCTAAAGATTTAAACGATTCATCCATAGTATTAAAATTAACATATAAAAATAACACTTTCCTATTTACCGGAGATTTATCTAGTAAAGAAGATGATAATATTTTAAATAAAGATATAAGTGCCCAAATACTTAAAGTTTCACATCATGGTAGTAAATATAGTACTACATCTAAATTTTTAGATAAAGTAGATCCTAAATATGCTATAATATCAGTAGGTAAAAATAATATTTATAACCATCCAGCCGACAGCACTATTTCTAAATTAAAAGAAAGAAATATTAAAATATATAGAACTGATGAATTAGGAACAATCTTAATAAAAAGTGATGGTAATAATATAAATATAAGTAATTTTAATACAGATACGGATGGTGATTAATATGCTATATACAGTAGATGAAATAATAGATGATATTGTAGTATTAGAAAATAGAGATAATTTAGAAATGATTAAAGTAAATAAAAATATATTACCTAAAGATATTCATGAGGGATCTATAATAGAGTATAAAGATAATATTTACATAAATAGAACTGATATAGAAAATAATAAAAGAAAAGAATTAATAGAAAGATTTAAAAACTTAAGAAGTGAATAAATCTTTCTTTTATTTATTTATAAATACTAAGATTGTATCTATTAAAAATAAAATACAAGAAATAATAGTTAAGTAGTTAGGAATAAGCTTAATAAATTTATCTATAAAACCTTTTAATATATATAAATAAAATACTCCAAATACTCCCCATATTAAAGATAAATCTAAACATATATACTTACCAAAATTACACCATTTAGAAGTATAATTCCACATATCAATATTAAATAAAAGATGAAGAACATTACCCCCTATAAACTCTATTATAGTAAGTGTTACAATGCATAATATATAGCTTAAAATAAACTTGATAAATTTATTTCCTTTAAAATTATTAAAGAAATATTTATCTATTAGAATAAGTGCTATAACACCGACTCCATATACACATGTAATAGGTCCATAAAAAATACTACTATGTCTTTTACTATTAGTTATTTTATAAATATCAGATTCCATAATAAATCCAAATAAAGAATAAATAAAAAAAGAATTAATATAATACATAAATATTCACCAATATTAATATGTATTAATTAATTCTTTTTATACTATCTTACTATTACATAATATGTAGCATATTTATAACTATTATTAAATGTATCTGTTATACAATCAGATGTATTAGCATAACTAACTGTAAATCTAATTGGAATATAATTAATTTTATTATTATTATAATTAACAGATGTTCTAGCATTCTTTTTAATATCTACTTCTACATCAACATAGTAACTATTATCCTTAGAATATATTGAAGATATAGTATAATCAAAATCTGCTGACTTTAAAGAACCTGTTATAAAATAATTTACTTCTCCAATTGCTTCTTTAGCACTATCAGCACCTACTATAGAAAAGTTTTTATCTAAATTAGTTTTATAATCTTGATAATTAGTTTTTGATATAAAATAATTTTTATCTATAACACTAATCTTAGTAGCACTTTCTAAATCATTAAGTTTAACTGAATAAATAATTTTAGAACCACTCTTAACCTTACTACTATCTAAATATATAACAGGCATATAAGTACTAGAATTAATTTTACAGAACTTATATTCCATAGTAGTATAATCTGTTACTACTTCTTTTACTGTTTCTGTTGTAGTCTCGGTATTATTACTAGTGCTATTAGTAGAAGTATCAGATGTAGTATTTTCTTTTGTATTATTTGTACTACCAGTAGTACCATTAGTATTATTACTACTATTATTGTTACTAGTATCGTTAGTTGTTACATTACTTGAATTATCTTTTATTACTTTAGTTTTATAATCACTTTCACTACCGCAAGTAAGTAATACCTTCAAAGTATATTTTTCATTATCATTAGTAACTTTAGCATAACTACTTTTATTATTACAAACAGTCTTTTCAACTTTTAATTTACCTATTAAGTCTTTATCAATCATTTCTCCTAAAGTTATAGCACTCTTTTCTCCAGTTGTAGGTAATTTACTTTCATCTTCATAATATTTTTCTGCTACTGTCATCATCTTATTTAAATTTTCAGTAAATTCTTTAGAAGTTTCATCACCACTAGTTGTATTATTCAAAACAAATTTTGAAATTAACCAAATAACTAATAAAATTACAACAAATACTAATATTACTTTTAAAAACAATTTTCCCCAGTTGATATCTTCTTCCATATCACGATTCATCCAAAATCCCTCCTTAAAATATTTATGCCTATTATTCTAGCACAAAAAACAATTTTGTCAACTAAAAGATAAGAAAAAAATATAGTAAAAATTACTATACTTTCATTTGATTGATAAAATGCTATAACATTTAACTCTAATCAGTTATAGTCATTAATGCTTGTTTTATTTCTTCGCTTATTTCTTTAGATACTAAATATTTGTTATCAGAATATTTCCAAGTAAAGCCATCAGAGTAATATCTCGGAAAAATATGCAAATGAAAATGACCTATTTCATTAAATTTACCACCATTTTGCATTATACTGTATCCATCTAATTTATAAACCTTTTTTAATGCTTTTATTATTTTTTTGGCACACACAAATATTGTCTTTATTTCATCTTCGGGAATTTCATCTAAATCTAAATAGTGCGTTTTTGTAATTAATAATATATGTCCTTCGTTTATTGGATCAATATCTAGTATAGCCATAACTAATTCATTTTCGTATACTATGTAACTATCACTCTTTTTATTTATTATATTGCAAAATATACACTCTTTATTCATATATTCACCTTACTATATTTCCTTCTTTTTAACAGGATCATACCCAGAAGTACCAAAAGGATTACATCTAAGTATTCTTTTAAAAGCCATAAAACTACCTAATAATGCACCATACTCATTAATTGCGTCTATTGCATAATTAGAACAAGTTGGAATATGTCTACAAGAATTATGCCAAGGTCCTGGAATCTTCTGATAAATATGGATTATTCCAATTAATACTTTTTTCATTATTTTTTCCAATTACTTTTTAATCCAAAATTATAAACATTAGTATAACCTAAAGATTTAAGATTATTAATAGCATCGGTACAAGTAGTTTCTTTTCTACAATAAACAATAACTTCTTTATCTTGTGAATCTATAACATTAGGAGTATTGGTTTCTGTTATTAAATCTACTGGCAGGGATAGAGCACCTTCTATATGATCCTTATTATATTCATCTTCAGTATCAACATCTATAAGAATAGCATTGTCATTAATAATTTTTTCTTTAGCATCTATATAATTTATTGTATCACTATCTTTAGAACAACCAAAACAAAATAGTATGCACCCCATAATTATTAATTTCTTTTTCATATTACCACCATCAAAAGTATATCATAGATAAGAAAAAAAATAAATCCTTTTATTCAGATTTATCTTTTAATATTTCACTTATTGTAAGACCAGCAGACGCTATTTGTTGTAAATCACTAGGAATAATAATCTTAGTAGATTTACCATCTGCTACCTTAGCCATAGCTTCTAAACTTTTCAAAGTTAATACACTCTTATCAGCTTTAGCTTCTTTTAATAATTTAATTCCTTCTGCCTCAGCATTACGAAGTTTTAATAAAGCTTCTGCCTCACCTTCTGCTATTCTTATTTGTGATTCTTTTTTAGCTTCTGCTCTTAATATAGCACTTTCTTTTTCTCCTTCTGCTATTAAGATACTAGATTTCTTTTCTCCTTCTGCTTGTAATATTTTTTCTCTTCTTTCTCTTTCAGCACGCATTTGTTTTTCCATTGCCTCTTGTATATCTCTTGGTGGTATGATATTTTTAACTTCTACTCTATTAACTTTAATACCCCAAGGATCAGTTGCTTCATCCAAAATAGATCTCATTTTAGAATTTATAATATCACGAGATGTTAATGTTTGATCTAATTCTAACTCTCCTATTAAGTTTCTTAATGTAGTAGCAGTTAAATTCTCTATTGCATTAATAGGATTTTCTACCCCATAAGTATACAATTTAGGGTCAGTAATTTGAAAATATACAACAGTATCAATCTGCATTGTAACATTATCTTTTGTAATTACTGGTTGGGGAGCAAAATCCTTAACAATCTCTTTTAGTGTTACAACACTAGCAACTCTATCAATAAATGGAATTATAAAATGAAGTCCATTCGATAAAGTTTGATAATATGAACCTAATCTTTCAACAACATAACTTTTTGCTTGCGGTACAATTTTCACACAAGGCACAATAAACACAGCAACCAAAACTAATATAATAACTAACGCTGGCATAATCAATCACTCCTTTTCTACTTTTAACTTTACGCCATCTATATGTAATATTTTAACAATACTACCAACTTTAATTTCCTTATCTGCTATAGCAGACCATCTTTTTCCATCAACCTTAACCTCTCCTACAGAATCTTTCTTTATCTCCTCTGTAACTATCCCTTCAAGTCCTACAACTCTATCTAAATTAGTTTTAATAGGTTTAGGAAAATATTTTTCTAGTGTTTTTCTAGTAAATAGCATTAATACTACTCCTAAAATAACAAATACTCCAAATTGAACAACAAAATTATCTATAAAAAATGATAATATCATAGCAACTATTCCACTAATTACAAACCAAATACTAACAAGTCCAACAGTAATTAACTCTATCATTCCTAAAAATATTACCAATATAAGCCAAAAATAAAACATAATTACCACTCCAATATAATTATACTATAAATAAAATTAAAAAGAAATACAATTAATATAATTCTTTATTTTTTTTAGAATGTTCTTTAAATAATTCTAAACATTCATCATGATTTAATTGCTTTAAAGATAATACATCTTTATTTTTGCCTAAAATATAATTATAAATAAAATCATCTCTAAATCCTATATCCTCTGCCTCTTTTAAATCAGTTCCATAATAAACTTCTTTGATGTTAGCCCATATTATAGCAGATAAACACATAGGACAAGGATAACCTGTAGCATATAAAATACAATCAGATAAATCATGTGTTCCTAGTACCTTTCCTGCCTTTCTAATAGCATTAACTTCAGCATGTGCTGTAGGATCGTGACTTCCTAATACTGTATTAGAGGCAACAGCAATAATCTTATTATCCTTTACTATTACTGCTCCAAATGGACCTCCTATATTTTGATTCATAGTCTTTCTTGCTTCTTCAATTCCTAAATTCATTGTAGTATTAGAAGATTTATATTGATTGTAAATACTTTCTAATATTTTTTTATCATTATCATAAGTTAATTTATTTAATGCATCCTTTAGTGGTAACCATAGATAATCATTTACTTCTTCTTGTTGAAGTTTAATATCATTATTTATTGGTAAGGCAACAAAATATATTACATCTTTTAATACACCTTCTTTAGGACTATATGTTGTCTTTTCTTTTATATTAGTAATAATATTTACATCTAAGTTTGTTTCTTCTTTTATTTCTCTTAAAGCACAAAGTTCATCTGTTTCGTTATTTTCTATATGACCTTTAGGAAAAGCCCAATGTCCAACATTATGTTTAATTAATAATATTTCATCTTTATCATTAATTATAATAGCGCCACAGGATTTTTCTTTTTTCATTAATATTACCTTCTTTCTTATAAGATTTTATCATATTAAAGAAAAAAAGAAAAGACTATCTTTTCTCAGCTTTAGCTATAGCCATATCTGAAATTATTTCGGCAGTCTTTTCTACTCCTAATAAATCACTATTAATACATAAATCGTAATTATCAGGCATTCCCCAATTTTTTCCTGTATAGTGTTTATAATGATTACTTCTTAATTTATTAATTCTTTTTATTTCTTTTAAAGCATTTTTCTTATCTATATTATAGTGGGTTGTTACTCTTTTTATTTTATCATCCATATCACTATAGATAAATACTTTTAAGATATTTTTTTCATCTTTTAAGATATCATCCGCGCATCTTCCAATTATTACACAAGAAGAGGAAGAAAGGGATTTAATTAATTTTGATTCTTCTAAATATAGATTATCTTGAGTTGTTAATCCTGCTATATTAGAACTGATATTAGCAATATTATCTCTTTTTTGTTCGTTTGACTCAATGTAATCTAGAGATAATCCAGTTTTTTCTGCTAATTTAACCATTATATCTTTATCATAAAATTTAATTCCTAACTTTTGAGCTACTAATCTTCCTACATATCTTCCACCAGATCCATATTCTCTTGCTATAGTTATAATAATTTTGTTTTTTAAAATATTGGATTCTTTTATGTCTCCTGATAAAGCTGTAATATTTACTTCTTTCTTGTTTAGATTTTTATTTTCTTTAATTAATAATATTACTGATATTATAAATGCTAAGCCATCTGCTATAGGTCCTGCATATAGTACTCCTTTTACTCCAATAATACTACTCATCATAATCATTGCGGGTATTAAGAATAGAATTTGTCTTGATAGTGATAAGAATGCACTCTTTCCACTTTTTCCTATTGCTTGGAAGAATATTCCTGATACTATTTGAACTGAGTTACATATAGTTAGTAAAAGCATTATTCTAAATGTTAGGCAGGCAAATTCATTATATAACTTACTACCAGATCCAAATATTGAAATTAGTTGTTCTGGTATAGTTTGGAAAAGAATAAATGCTACTAAGCCTACAAATAAACTTACTTTTATTACATATTTTAGGGTTTCTTTTACTCTTTTATAATTACTAGCACCATAATTATATCCGATAATTGGTTGGCTTCCAGCGGCAATACCAATAATTATACTATTTAATATTTGATTTATCTTCATTACTATTCCTATTACTGTTATAGGAATTTCTGTTCCATATTTTGAATAAACGCCATATTTAGCAAGCATATTATTTTGTACTGCTATTACTATTACTATTGACATTTGAGTAATAAAGCTTGATATTCCTAACATTGCTATATTCTTAGTGATATTTAAATTAAATTTATAATCTTTCTTTGTTAGAGTAATTGATTTAAATTTTCTTAAATATGCTATATTCATTATAAATGTTACTATTTGACTTATTACGGTTGCTATTGCAGCACCTTTTACTTGCATATGAAATACAAATATAAATATTGGATCTAATATTATGTTTAATATTGCTCCTGTTACCATTGATGTCATAGCGTATTTAGGGCTTCCATCTGCTCTTATTATTGAATTTAATGTTGTACCTATCATTACAAATGGTAATCCTAGTGCTATTACATATCCATATTCTAAGGCAAATTTCTTTAAGGCTTTAGTACAACCAAAAAGATATATTAATTTTGGTAGAAATATTAAACATATTATACATAATAATAAAGATACAATTACTGATGATATAATACCGTTACATACTCCTTTTTTAGCTTCATCTTTTTTCTTTTCTCCTAATTTCAAACTTAGATAAGCACTTGTTCCATCTCCTAGCATTAATGCAAATGCTAAGGCTACTACTGTTATTGGAAATATTATATTAGTAGCGCCATTACCTAAATATCCTACTCCCCAGCCTATATATATTTGGTCTACTATATTATATAAGGCATTTACTACTAAAGATATTATACAGGGAATAGAAAATTTTTTCATTAAGGTTTTGATATTTTCATATCCTAAGATATTTTCTTCTTTTTTCATTATTTCACTCCTTTTCTTTTTGAGATAAAAAGACAATACTACTTGTATTGATCTTTTACCAGCTTTTCCATTATAACACTTTTTTCTTAATTGTGTAAGTAATTTATTTAATTTTTCTACTAGTTTTACTTACTATATAACCCCTAGCAATTTTTATTACTTTTAAAAATAGTTTGTTATTTTCTTCTATTTCTTTATCTGATAATGTTAATACTCTACTTTTACCGAAGTATTCTAAGAATTTATTTATTTTTAATGGTGCGTATTTATTTTCTTCTATTGTATTATTCATAAGCTCTAGTAATTCTTTAATGTAGTTTAATTTTTCATCCATTGGTAATGATAGTAATTCTTCGTCAGTCATTTCTAAATATTTATCTATATTCATTGCAATTCCTCTTTCGTCCTAGTATTATATATGATATTTAACTAGAAGTCAACTGTTATTTGTTTACAATACATCACTATATATAAAGTATATTCTAATTAAAAAAGCAAGGCGTTTCTTGCTTGTTACTTAACTATTTTAAGTTCTCAATATAATTATTTAGGGAGGTTGCTATAGAGTTTGCATATTCTTTAGTATTGTTATTTACAATATCTAAGTCAGTAGAATTAGTACAATATCCTACTTCTAATAAATATGCTTCTACTCCTACATTAGTGTTATAATATGGATTTACTCCTACTTTATCTGGATTGCTATTATCTACATATGCTCCAGTCATAAATCCTCCTGTTTCTCTTATCATGTATAGATAGTTTGAGTTAGTTGTTACTTTATATTTTTCGTAACCTTTATTTTCGTATCTTTCCATAGCGGCATTTATTTCAGTATCATTATAATTATGAGTATATATTCCTTCTTCCATTCTATTAGTCTTATTTGATGATACTATCATATTAGTATTTTCTAATACTTTATCTCTAATATTTTCTATTAGAGTATAATCAATATTATCTGCTGTATAAAACTCTAATCCTCTTACACTTTTAGCAGTACTACTATTTAAGTGAATAGAAAACAAATACTTAGAATGTACTTCTTGAGGTATTACTGCTCTACCATTTTTATTATATTCATCAAAGTAATCATTTTTAGTAAGGCTGTCTTCATCTCTGGTTAATTTTACTTTATATCCAAGACTTTCTAGTTCTTCTTTTAAAGATAGAGAAAATTTCATAGTAACATCTGCTTCTGTTAGATTACTATCTACAGTTTTAGCGCCACCATCCATTCCTCCATGTCCTGGATCTATTACTATATCATATATATTATTATCTTTATTGTCTTCTACATTAATCATCATTGTTTTATAATCATTATCTGAATTTATTTCTATTTTATGATTTACTTTTGACATAGTATAATAAGTACTTTTTTTGTAATCAGTATCATTTTCTAAAATATAATATTTATATATATATTTATCTTTATCGTTTTTTGATTTTTCATTTTTATATCTAAATCTTAAAAACATTGGATAGTTTCCTATTTCTATATTATCTAAATACATTCCTTTATTAATTTCACTATCAAAAGAAAAATCTACTTTATTTACTGTTTTATTTATATCAATCTTATATGATTTAAATTTACCATTATATAGTACAAGATCAACTTTATCGTATGTTGCATCTATATTATTTACAGTTCCTTTTAATGAAAGCATATTACCATAAATATAATAGCTATCTATTTTGGCTTTTTCTTCTTCAGTATCTAATACTTTTACATAATTTGCTAAATATACTTTATTATAATATAGATATCCTAAGATAGAACTTACTACCAATAATAGTATTATTACTATTTTCTTCATATCACACTTCCTTTGTCATAAGTATAACATATAAGTATAAGAAAAAAGTAATATTTTGTTTGGTTTACATATTACTTTACTTATTTTTCTATATTTTTTAAATTTTCTTTTAAATTTATAGCAACTGTTTCTGGTAATATTTCTGTTAATTCTTCTAATGGTGCTTCTTGTATTTTAGTAATTGTATGATATTTTTTTATTAAGTTCTTTTTTCTAACAGTTCCTATTCCTGGGAATAGGTCTAATACACTTTCTAAGGCACCTTTACTTCTTATTTGCTTATGATAAGAAATTGTGTAATTATGTACTTCATCTTGCATTTTAGTAAGTAATAAGAATAAATTACTCTTTTTATCGATAGGTATTATTTGTATTGGAGATAAACCTACTAATTCTGATGTATTGTGTTTTTCATTCTTTTTTAACCCTGCGACTGGTATATCTAAATATAGTTCTTGTAATACTTCTCTTGCTACATTTACTTGTCCTATGCCACCATCTACTATAATTAAATCAGGACGGGCTAATTTATCTTTTAATACTCTATAATATCTTCTATATATAACTTCTCTCATAGTGTTATAATCATCGTTTACTTGATTAGTTATTTTAAATTTTCTATATTCATTCTTAGCGGGCATTCCATCTATAAATACTACCATTCCAGAGACATTAAATGTTCCAAAGAGATTAGAGTTATCAAATAGTTCTATTCTACTTATATTATCTATTTTTAGTACATTTTCTAATTCTGTAATTGCATCTGTAGTTCTCTCTTCACTTCTTTTAATTATAGTCATTTGTTCATTAAAATAATTTTTAGCATTTTCAAAGGCTAAATTTAATATATGATGTTTTTTTCCTTTAATTGGAGTATAAAACTTAGTAGCAAATGCACTTTCTAATAAATTACTATCTATTATATCTGGAATCATTACTTCTTTTGGAAGAATATTATGTTTATCATAAAACTTAGATATATATGTAGTTAATTCTTCTTCTAAACTAGATATCATTGGGAATATAACATTATTATTATCTAATAATTTTCCACCTCTTATAAAAAGCATACCTATAGATAAATAATTGCCATCTGTATAATAACCTATTACATCCCTATTAATATTATCATCTAATTCTACTTTTTGTTTTTCTAAGGTTGTATTAATATTATCTAATAGTTCTTTATATTCTAAGGCTTTTTCATATTGCATAGCATTAGATGATTTATACATTAATTCTTTTATTTTATTTATTACTATATCACTATTACCATTTAAAAAAGATATTATTTCTGCTTTCATATTATTAACTACATTCATATCTATTTCTTTAGTACAATATCCTAAACATTGGCCTATATGATAATATAGACATTCTTTTTTTTCGAAGTGATTACATTTTTTTAAGGGATAAATTCTATTAATCATATCTACTACATTTCTAGCAGCAGTAACATTGGGATAAGGGCCAAATAACTTGTTATCTCTTCTTTTTCTTATATTAGGATTTCTTACTACTAACAATCTAAAGTATTTCTCATTTGTTACTTCTATATAAGGATAAGTTTTATCATCTCTTAATAGAATATTGTATTTGGGATCATGCTTTTTAATCAAATTTATTTCTAATAATAAACTTTCTAATTCTGATGATGTTAAAATGTATTCAAAATCTCTTATATCTCTTACTAACATTGCAGTTTTACCTGTATGTGATGATTTAAAATATGAACTTAATCTATTCTTTAAATTTTTACTTTTACCTACATATATTATTACTCCATCTTTATCTTTCATAAGATAGCATCCAGGATGATGGGGCACTAATGATAACTTTTCATCTATCATATTATCACTCTTTCTTTGTAATATTATATATTAAATACTAATAAAATACAATTAGAAAAAGAAAAGAAAACTAGAATATTAGTTTCCTATACTTCTACGTTTTTATAACAAAGACAGTTACTTTGTGGCAACCGCTTGTAATAATTCATCATATAAGTCTATTAACTTACTTAGATTACTTATTGATTTATACTTACAAGATTTACCTTTATCGGAGAATTTTATTGGTATTCCGCCTTTATCTTGCCATTTATGTAAGTTTTCTATATAGTCATCTACTAGTATAGAATTTTTTGGAATAACGGCATCACATTTTTCTATTTCTTTAGAAACAGATATTATTTTTAACTTAGGAAAATATTTATTTATATATTCTTCTTTTAATTTTCTTTCTACTTCTGAATTAACATGCGTTAATATTTCTATATCATATAAATTGCTATCAATTAATTTTTTTATATTAGACAAACTATTATTAATCTGCTTCGCTTCTTTCATTAATAAATACCAATCTATATTTTTATAATAGTTATCTATTTCAGCAATTTCTGTTAGATTTAAATCAATCATTTTTTTATCTGCAATTTCTGCTGTATCTAATATTACTCCATCAAAATCCAAATATAGTTTTAACTTCATATATTTATCACCAATTTATTTTATGTGATTATTCTGCTGTATATGCCTCTATATTTTCTTTTCCTTCTACATATTTTGTTACATTATCAGCACTTATTTGGATTAATGTTGGGCTTTTTACTTTTAGATTTTCTATTGATGTAGGATTTTGATTTGATGTATCTGATACATAATTTTTATTAAATCCACTTTCTGTATCAACTTTATATACTTTGTAATCTGTTAATTTGCTTGTTACTGTATCAGAGATATCTTTTTCATCATCATTATTAAAGCCATAAAATAATACATAATAAGTTTCATCTGATTGATTAAATACTTCTGATGCTAAAATAGCATTACTTACAGTAGATGCATTATTTTCTTGTGTTGTTTCTTCATCTTTTTTAGTTGATAAATCTAATTCTTTTGTTACAAATATTGCTAAAATTAGATATAATATTGCTAATAATGCTACTACTATTATTGTTATTTTTACAGCAGATGATCTTTCTACTCCACTCATCTCTGGACCATTGTTATAATTTTTATAATTTATTTTATTTTTCTTTGCTTCTTTTCTTCTTAATTCTCTTCCCATTTCTATACACCTCAATATAAATTATATTAAAAATATGGGGTGTTGTAAAGTAATTTAATTTAAAAGTTATTTTTAATTTTAAAAGAAGGCAATAAATTTGCCCTCTTTTTACATCATATCTTCTAAATCATTCATACATTTTATATCTTTTTTTAACATTTTTTTCATCATTTTTTGTATATTACCATTTCTAATATTTTCAAATAAAACGGCACTACCAACACCTGCTGTAAATGATGCAATCATTGATTTTACTTTCATTTAATATCAACTCCTTTAGAATCTATGATAGATACTATCGTATCTAATTATAATATTTACAAAATGTAATATTTTATACTAATTATATTTTGCTTGTAAAAAATCTTTAAGAGTTGTTTTTCTTCCTTCTACATAATCATTTCTAACACCATTAACAAAACACATTCTATCTCCTACTAAGATTAAGGATGATTTTGCTCTTGTTATAGCAGTATATATCAATTTATTATAAAGCATCCTATTAAAATTATTTACTATTGGCATAATTACCATAGGAAATTCACTTCCTTGGGCTTTATGGATGCTTATTGCATATGCATGCCTTATATTTAAGAATCTATCTGGGGTATATGTTACTTTATTTCCATCATAGTCTACTATTATCTCATTTTTTTTGCTAGCGCTTTTAGTATGAGATATTATATCTGTTATATATCCCTGATCACCATTATATACATTATTATCATTGTCATTTACTAATTGTAGTATTTTATCTCCTGTTCTATATATTACATCTCCTACTGTTAATTCATTTTTTTTAGGACTTGGAGGATTGAATAATCTTTGAAGATGTTTATTTAAATTGTCTATTCCGTTTAAGGTTTTATACATTGGAGCTAAAACTTGTATTTCTTTTTCACTATATCCTTTTTTTATAGCTTTAGTTATTATATTAATTATTGTGGGCGTTACTAATTCTTTATCACATTCTACAAAATTATAATCATCTTTTTTGGTTAAAAAGCTTTCACTTAATTCTTTATCTTTTATCTCATGGGCTAAGGTTGTTATATACGATCCTTCATTTTGTCTATATAAGCAATTTAAATGGATTACATCTATTACTTCTGAGTCTATTAAATCTTTTAATATTTGACCTTCTGCTACTGATGGTAATTGATAATAGTCTCCTACTAATACTATTTTTACATCTCTTTTTATTCCTTTTAGTAATGCTGAAAATACTAAGGTATCTAACATACTTACTTCATCTACTATTATATACCTTTCTGGATTTGGATTATATTCATTGGTACTAAATTTATTGGCATCTTTGTCCCAACCTAGATATTTATGGATAGTAGAGGCTTTAATACCAGTTGTTTCCATCATTCTTTTCGCGGCTCTACCAGTTGGTGCTAATAGGGCTATCTCATCTTGATGAGCTTTAAATAATTCTTGATATAATCTTACTATTGCTTTTATAATAGTAGTTTTTCCTGTTCCTGGTCCTCCAGTTATTATTACTACGTTATCATTAATTGCTTTCTTTATAGCGCTTTTTTGTACGTCATCATAAACTATATTATTTAATTTTTCTAAGTCTTCTATTTTTTGTTCTAATTTTGGTAATTTTCTATTTGTAATATCATTTAAAAATGATAGTTTATCTGCTATATAAGTCTCTGCTTCATAGAAATGTTTTAAATAATATCTATCTTCTACTATTACTATTTTTCTATCTTTATTTAATTTCATAAAAATATATTCTAATTTTTCAGCACTAATAGTATGGTTATATTTTAAGATATTATTATATATTTCATCAAAAAATAAATATGTATCTCCATTTTCAAAGCATAGACTTTTCATAACATATATTGTTAGTGCTAATAATCTTCTTTCATCTAATTCATCTACTCCCATATTATTTAATGCTATTTCATCTATTTCTTTGAAGTTCATATCTAATTCATCTATTAAAAAATATATATTATCAGTTATTTTATCCATTGTTTTATTTTGATATTTACTGACAATATTTAAAGCTTCTTTGTTAGAAAATCCTAAAGTCGTTAAATCCATAACTGTTTTACTTGTATATTGATAATTGCATAATACATCATATATTTTATCTATTTTTTCTTTAGATAATCTTGGTATTAATAATAAGTTATCTTTATTATCTAATATTGTTTCTATTGTCTTTTCACCAAATACATCTACAATTTTTTGAGCAGTCTTTTCACCAATTGGAAACATATCACAAGATAAAAATGTTATTATTTCTTCTTTCTTTGTTGGAATTGCAACTTCATATGATGATACACTAAACTGTTTTCCATACTTGGGATGAGTTATAAATTCACCTTTCATTATATAGTTAGATTTAATTCTTAGATCTATAAAATTTCCAACAAAATAGACATTAATATCTATGTCTTTAACATCACTTTCTATTACTTTAATTATTCCAACTACATAACCGTTTGTAGCATTCGAAAATATTTCTTTAATATATGTTCCTTTAATATAATTCATAGTCATCACCATCTTTGTTCTTATTTATTATATTATAATTTTATTTTATATACAAGTTGCAATTGATAAAAAAATTATTATAAATAATTTATTAATTGTATAAATGATAAAATTCTGGTATAATTATAAAGGAACATTTAATAGTTGGGTGGAGCCAAACTTCTTAAAAGAAGGGAGGCAGTAATATGAGTAAGAAAGATTTTTTAATTTTATCTTTGATTATTATTATAATCCTTTTATTATTTTTACTATTTATAGTTTTAATATAAAAGAAAAAATCCACCTAACTCAGCAATGATTTAGGTGGAACCAACTAAACGGCAACACTCAACGCAGAAATATTAAGTGTTCCTTTAATATTTTATGAAATTTCTTTCATCTATATACATAATAACATAAAAATGACTTTTTGACAAGTCATTCTTTTTTTTGATTTTCTCTTTAATTATTATTATAATCCTTTTACTATTTCTACTATTTATAGTTTTAATATAAGAGAAATCTACCTAACTCAGTAATGATTTAGGTGGAACCAACTAAATGGCAACACCCAACACGAGAATATTAAGTGTTTCTTTAATTTTTATCCATATACATAGTAACATAAAGATGACTTTTTGACAAGTTTATATTTTTTCTATTTTCATAAAATTAGTATCTTTATTTTGAGGAAATCCTCCAGTTATTATTACTATATCATCTTTAGAAATATCTTTAGAGTTTATTGCATAATTTATTGCATCATCAACGATTTCATCTGTTGTATTATGCACTGTAGTAATGCTAGTATATACTCCCCAATTTAAGGCTAGACTTCTTGCTACACTTTCTGATATACAATTTGCTATTATTATGCTTTTACTTCTTAAATTGCTTATAACGCTAGCAGTTTTACCAGTCATTGTTGCTACAATAATCATTTTTGTGGATAAAAGATTTGCAGAATTTACTACAGAACTAGCAATAGATCCTTTTATATCTTTTGATACCCAAGAACTATCTACTACATATTCTATATGTTTTTCAGTACTTTCACATACTTTTGCCATATATTTTACTGCTTCTATTGGATTTTTACCAGTAGTTGTTTCTCCTGATAACATTACAGCATCTGCTCCTGTTGCTACAGCATAAGATATATCGGTTACTTCTGCTCTAGTTGGTCTTATATTTTTCTTCATAGATTCTAACATTTCAGTTGCTACTATAGCGATTTTACCATTTTGTCTACATTTATTAATTATTAATTGTTGATAATATGGTAAATCTTCCATTGGTACTTCTACTCCTAAGTCTCCTCTTGCTACCATTATTCCATCTGATACTGATATAATATCATCTAAATTATCTATTCCAGTTACACTTTCTATTTTAGAAATTATCTTTATATTTGAATTATATTCTCTTAATATTTTTCTTACATCACATACATCTTCTTTAGATGATACAAAAGATAAAGCTATAAAATCAGCATCATGTTTTATTGCATATATGATATCTTCTCTATCCTCTTTACTTATAAATGGAATATCTAATTTTACTTTAGGAACACTTAAACTTTTTTTATTTCCTAAAATTCCTGGTGTTATTACTTTACAAGTTATACCATCGCTTTCTTTTGATACTACTTCTAATTTCATTAAACCATTCTCTAATAAAATTATATTTCCTACATTAATTGAATCTATTGCTTCTTTATGATTAACACTAAACATAGTACTATTACCTAATACTTTCTCTTTTACTATTCTAATTAGTGCTCCTTCAACTAATTCTATACTTCCATTTTCTAAGTTACCATTTCTAAATTCTGGTCCTTTTGTATCATATAATATTGCTATATTTTTACCTGTTATTTTTCTGACTTTTTTAACTGTTGATACTACATTTTCTTTTTCTTCTTCTGTGGCATGAGAAAAATTAATTCTTGCTACATCCATTCCACTTTCAACCATTTTTACCATTGTTTCTACATTACAGCTAGATGGTCCTATACTACATATTATTTTTGTTTTTTTCATAATTACACACACATCCTTAACTTAATTACCGAGATTTAATTTTACAATATTTATTTAATTTTGTCTAGTGTGTTTATGAAAAAACGGCTATAGATAATATAAATCTAAGCCGTATTTCTAATTTAGTTTTGATAGATTTAAAAAGGAAATAGATTTCTACTTCATAGATTTATCTATTTCTTATTTTTTCTATATAGGCATTTACATTACTAGCCCATAAAGGATTTTCAGCATATTTAGGATTCATAAGTTCTGCATTAGTGAGACCATATGCAACATAGTTATTAGCAATATTATCGATAAAAGCCATAATACCATCATCAATAGTACTAAATGCTGAATAACTACCACATCCAGAACCCTTCATACCACCTACATTATTACAAGATACTACTAGATTACTACATCCCCAAGCACAGCCTGTTTCTTCCATAGAAATAGCAACCGCTAAATAAGGATCTACTCCTCTCTCTAAGCAGTATGATGCATATAAATATCCTTTTCCCGCTAAAGTAGAAGCTAAAGTTCTATCTAACTTACTAGCAAGTTCATCCATAGTAAGACCATCATATACTATCTCAGGTTCTACTACTTCTTCTACTTCCTCGGTACTATTATTTTCTTCCTCTGTACTCTCTACATTACTACTAGTATTATTACTAGTTACAGTATTATTATCCTTAGGCTTCATTTCTTCTATCTTAGCAGTCTTAAAATCTTCTACTGTAACACTCCTTTGAATAAACACAACCTTATTTTTAGAATCTCTATATTCTTTAAAAAAGTAACCAGTTGCTATTACAAAAGTTAATACAAAGAATAATGTAGATAATACTTTCAGTCGACTAATTTTCATTTTTTTCACCTCTCGCTTTTTTTAGAAAAGCTTCTCTATAATACCACATATCTCTAAATATGTCAAATTTCAGACTAAAAATGGAAGACTTTTCCTTTTACTTAGTCTCCCATAGTATTACCTATTTTCTTTATTTTATACCTATTTTTTCCTTATTTTACAAAATATTCCATATAAAGAACTACCTATCATCGCTACTATCATATCCTCCATAGTATCAACTACTCCAGTATCTAAACTATGTTGAACATCAGATGAGAATAAATTATCTCCAGTAAACTCTACCACTTCCCACATAAGTGCTACAAAAGTACTAAAACATATACAAAAAAATACTTTAAATAACAAACTATCATTCTTATTATTAAAATTATCTAACATAACTAACCCTATATGGAAAGTAAATACTCCAGATAAAAAATGAGCAAATATATCATACCACCAAACAGTATTGTATAAATTACATATACATCCCAATACTTGAGCTAAAAATATAAATACATAATACAAAAATATATCATTATCTCTTAATTTAATACCAATAATTTTACATATATAAGGTACAAACATAGTAGGAATTAATAAAAAATAAGTAGATAACCTAGATTCTTTATAAGTTAGTATTATTGATACAATACTAAATAATATTATAAACAGAATAATAAAAACATTTTTCTTCTTCATAAAATCATCTCCAATACTATTATGCCACTAATCATCACTATTTAACTCTAAAAATAAAAATATTAAAAGCCCTATAATAGATAATCCATTAGTAATAAGACTAGTATGTTTATTATCGCTCTCCCAATTAACATAAATATAATATAATGCTATAGCAATAGCAATCACATAAGTAAATATATTTAAATTATGATATTTAACTCTATCACTTTCACTATTATTAATTCTATAATTTCTCTCAACCAAATTAGAATACATCTTAATAATAAATAATATTATAAAAATAAACCATACTAAATCTTCTTCATCTAATTCTCTTAATTTATCTTCTAACTCATTATTCATACTAAATTATATAAAATATAAAAAAAGAAATTACTACTTAATAATTTCTTCTAAATAATTAGCAATATTAATTACTACTAATCTTTTATTATTTATTCTAATATTACTACTAACTCTCATATCATAATCATAATATTTATCTTTCTTTTTATCATATATGCATATATATACCTTATCATTACTAGAAGTTTTATTATTATCATCATACTTAAGCAAAGTACCAGTAATACCAACACCATATGTAGAATCAGAATAATTACTTATATTATATGCCATTTCTCTAGCACATTCTTTACTATAAACAGAATATTTTAAAATAGTATCTTCACTTACTCCTAATTTTATCTTATATTCATTAGAATAAGTAAAAGCACTAAATTTTAATACCTTAGAAGAATTTTCTATATTAGTAATAGAATTAGTAAACTCACCACCAGTACAAGACTCCATCGCAGATATAGTTTCTTTATTCTTGATAAGCTTATTAACAACACTAGATAATTTATTATTTAAAATATAACTAGTTGCTTTATAATAAGCAACTCTTGAATTTGCATCCAACATATAATTATTGTTAATCAAATAAACATATTCAGAAAAACTAACCTCTATATACTTAATAAACTCATCAAAATCTAAATGTTGTTCTCTATCTTTATAACAATCAAGTGCTAAAAATAAATCAATACATTCTCCAGATCCACCTTGTGATGGATAATAAGAATCTAAATATATCATACTTCCACATACATAGCCAGTTTCCTCTAATAGTTCTCTTTTAGCGGCTTCTATTTTATCTTCACCATTATCTATATATCCAGCAGGAATCTCTATATTAACTTTACTTTCAGTTGGTAGCGCACACCTAGGCTCTATGACTAAAACAATATTATTATCTTTAGTAACAGTAAATATACATACTGCACTACCAGTACCAATATTCTTATTAATTTTTTCTCTAAATATAGTTTTACCATTATTAAGATTATACTTTCCATTTACTATAGACATAAATTTTCCATTAGATAAACTAATTTCCTCTTCATATGATATAACCTTTAAACTGTCAATTTTCTTCTTTATACTCTCTAATTTATTACCATCCATAATATTATAGCCTCTCTATTAACGAACTACCAGTCATTTCCTTAGGTATATCAATACCCATAATATCTAAAATAGTAGGAGCTAAATCGCCTAATTTACCATCTTTTAATTTATAATTATTATCAGTAATAATACAAGGAACTAAATTAGTAGTATGTTGCGTATTAACACTACCATCATCATTAATCATAACCTCACAATTACCATGATCAGCAGTTATTATTACCGTATACTCATCAAGATTAATATTATCAATAATCTTACCCAAACAATTATCGATTGTTTCAACTGCCTTTACTGCTGCATCATATTTTCCAGTATGACCAACCATATCTCCATTAGCAAAATTAAGTATAATCATGTCATAATGATTATTAAATTCACTTATCAATCTATCTGTTATCTCATAAGCACTCATTTCTGGCTTAAGGTCATATGTTAAAACCTTTGGTGAAGGAATTAAAACCCTCGTACAGTTATTTAATTCTTTTTCTACTCCACCATCAAAGAAATATGTAACATGAGCATATTTTTCTGTTTCTGCTATTCTAAGTTGCTTAAAACCTAGTTCTGCTACATATTCACCACAAGTGTTAATTAGATCCTCTAATCTATAAGCATTCTTACAAATAACCTCATCACTTACGGGCATCATAGTAACTAATTTAATGTTATTAATATCTTTTCTCTCAAAACCATTAAACTTATCATTGGTAATAGCAGAAAATAATTCTCTTAATCTATCAGGCCTATAATTAAAGCAAATTAATCCATCGCCACTTTCTACAATACCTTCTTTATCAATGACAGCTGGTTCTATAAATTCATCAGTTATTCCTCTATCTTGATTAGATTTCCAAGCCTCTATAGCGCTATTATAATAATCAGCTTCTCCATAAATTATAGCATCATAAGCACGTTTCAATCTCTCATATCTATTATCTCTATCCATAGCATAAAACCTACCACTTATAGTAGCAATACTACCTATACCAGTATCCTTAATTTTATCCTCTAATCTCTTTATATACTTAATACCACTAGTAGGACTAGTATCCCTACCATCAGTAAATATATGATAATAAACATTTTTAACTCCATACATCTTACACATATCGATTAATGCAAATAAATGCTCATAATGAGAATGAATACCACCATCACTAAGAAGACCAAATAAATGTAATTTAGAATTATTCTTTTTAACATGATTAATTACTTCTATTATATTTTCATTATTATAAAATTCTTTATCACTAATCTTCTTATTAATAAGACCTAAAGGTTGATAAACTATTCTACCAGCCCCAATATTCATATGTCCTACCTCACTATTACCCATTTGTCCTTTAGGAAGTCCTACCTCTTCTCCACTAGCAATTAACTTACTATGAGGATAATTACTCCATAATTTATCAAAATTAGGTTTCTTAGCATTCTTAAATGCATTACCTTTAACCTCGTCTCGTAGCCCACAACCATCTAATATACATAATAAAACTCTTTTCATCTTACCAACTCCATCATAATAATACTATATTTTTTCTAAATAGTAAATTAGATAGACATAAATTTTACAAAAGAAAAAGAGGAATTACCTCCTACTTAATATTTTTAACTTATTAACATACTCAATTGGATACTTATAATTTTTTAATTTTCTATAAACACCATATGCTCCATCATAATTATATACCATAAATAAAGAAGATAATAATTGTTTTACCTCATTTGAATACTCACCCTTATGATATTTATCCATAGCATCTTTATATAGATATTGAAATAAAAGTTCTAAATCATAAACATTGTATTTTTCTAACCTCTCACCCTCATACATACCACAATACAAATCTATATCTAATGCAGTAATACTATTACAATTCATAATAACATTGCCCTCTTGTAAATCTATACATCTAATATTATTTTTAGTAAGAATAGCTATAGAATTATATAAAACATCTAAATTATCTATTGTATAATCTATAGGCATAGTTAATATATCAATATCCTCTTTTTCCATATATTGATATTTATATCCTATTGGATTCTTCTTTTTTCTTGCATCTTTAGAATTAGAATACAATAAGCTAATAAGTTTACAAAAACCTTGCAAATTATTATCTTTAATAACATCATAGATATTTATAAAATTATCACCTAAACTCTTACTTTTACATAACTTAAAACATTTATCATTACTACTCTTATAAACTTTTCCATAGCAACCACTACCTAGAAGTTGTTTGTCATATAATCTAATCTTACCAAGTCTATCATCTATTGCTTTCATAACCTCACCACTATCTAAAATACTCTATAGGATACTTATACTTGGATAACTTTCTACTTACTGCATTAACTTCTTCTTTATACCTAAGTTCAAATAATCCATTTAATTTTAAAGAAATATTAGGTATTCTATTATTAATATTTTTATGATACTTTGAAATAGCCTCTAAATATAAAGTTACAAACAACTGTTCCAATTCTCTAATATTATTGTATCTAAGTTCCTTAGAAGAAAGATAATGATCTTTAGTATAATAATCAACGTCAATTGCTATAATACCATCTTTATTCATAATAGCATTACCAGGATGTTTTAAATCATCTGCTAAAATTTTATTTTTAGTAAGTATTAGCACAGACTTATATAATTCATTTATATTATCTATCGTATAATCTACAGGCATAGTTAATATATCTATATCATCTTTTTTCACATACTCATATAAATATCCTATAGCATTATCAGCACTGACCATATCCTTCTTTCTTTTATATAGTAAACTTAAAACTCTATAATAATTACCTAATTTTAAATTGCCTATTTTCTTTACAATCTCAGCATTTACATCACTAAGCTCAGTATCATACCATACCTTAATAGTTTTACCATCACTTGTTTTATATGTACTTCCACTGCTACCAAAACCTAATGGACTAGTCCTATCACATAATATTTTACTACCATCATCTTTAAAATATTTCATAATAGCCTACTTTCTTAAATAATTTATAGGTCTCTTACATCTTAATAATGTGACACTATTCTTATCTATTTCCTCACAGCTAACATTTTTAAATAATCCCTTTATTAGCTCTATATTTCTCTCATTATATAATTCAGGATGTTTCTTTAATGTCTCTAAATATAAATTATAAAATAAATTAGTTATAGCATTAATATTCTTTGAAACTAAACTATCCTTACTAAAAAATCTATTAATAGTATATAAATCAGTATCAACAATAGTCATATCTTTCTTACCTAAAATAACATTATCAGTATGTAAATCACTTATCCATACATTATTATCACATAATGTAACTAAACTTAAAAACATAGAATATAAATTACTTAAAGTATAATCACTACCTTCAAGTAATATATCTATATCCTCTTTTTCGTACCACATAGTCCTAAAACCAACAGCCTTATTTTTAGACTTATTATAATATATTTCTTTTATCTTATAAAAATTACTTAAATCATAATACTTTATAATTTTTAATACTTCATCGCTATTACCATCAGGAGAAGATTTCCAAAGTTTTATTGCATCTCCATCATCTAATCTATATATTCTAGCATTATCAGTTTTAGTAAATAAATGACCATTTTTAATTTCTTTTATATTTCCATTCTCATCATATAACTTCATTTTTATCACCAACGTCATATATAATAGCACATCTTACCTAATTAGTCAAAAAAATTCTAGATCATTATCTAGAACATCTAAATCTTCTCAATCCTCTTTTAGCATAATTTTTTTTATAATTATATTTACTACTTAAATCCCTAACAATACATTTTTCTAATGAATTACAATTGTCACTTTCTATTATTATATCATCACCATCATTAATATTATGACAAATATTCATCTTACCATTATTACTAATTAATTTAAAAGTATCTCTTTGTTTAAAAACATCTCCCTTAATAACATAGTTACTACTAAAATCATTAAAAGGTATAAAAGAATTAACAGATTGTATTTCACTATTAATAATAACACCATTATCATCATATATAAAAATAGCTCTAAATAAATCATCTTCCTTACAAAAATCACCTAACTCTATAGATAAAATTCCACAAACTTTATAATAATTATCAACTTTTCTTAAAGATTTTATCTCTATTTTAGGATTATTATTTACATCATACATTCCTCTTTCTCTTATAGCACCACAATTAAATAAATACGCTAAAATTACATCTCTATCCATATTTCTACCTCCCCACTCCTTAACTTAATTATAACAATTAATAATAATATTTTCACAAAAAGTAATAGCATTAGTTAACACTTTACACAAATTAGACAAAATTAAAAACTTAAAACTATATAAAATGTATTGTAAACAAAAAAAGCATCTATTATTTAGATACCTTTTCATTACTCTTTAATAACTCTTTCCTAGAAAGATTTAACTTACCCTTTTTATCATATCCAGTAGCAATAGCCATTATTTCATCTCCTACTTTAACAACATCACTAACCTTAGCAACTCTCTTACTATCAAGTTGAGATATATGAATAAGTCCCTCACAACCAGGCCATAGTTCAACAAATGCTCCAAAATCAGTCTCACTAACAACCTTAACTTGATAAGTCTTGCCAATTTCTACCTCTCTAGCAGCATTCTTTATAAGTTCAATAGTCTTATCAATAATATTCTTATCACTATGATATACAATAACTCTACCATCATCCTCAATATCAACCTTAACCGCATTTTTATCATTAACAGAACTAACTGCAGAAGCATCACAAATAATCTTAGTAATCATCTCTCCACCTCTACCAATTACATCTTTAATCTTATCAGGGTTAATTTGAATTTGTTCTATCTTAGGAGCATACTTAGATAACTCACTTCTAGGTTTATCTATAACACTTTCCATCACATCAAGTATTTGCATTCTAGCCTTTTTAGCCTGAGCCATAGCCTCAGATAATATTTCTCTAGTAACACCCTTAATCTTAATATCCATTTGCATAGCACATATACCATATCTTGTACCAGCTACCTTAAAATCCATATCTCCCATATGATCTTCTAATCCTTGAATATCAGTTAAAATAGTATATTTTTCATCCTTAGTAATAAGTCCCATAGCAATACCCGCTACAGGTGCCTTAATAGGAACACCAGCAGCCATCAAAGATAGGCATCCAGCACAAATAGATGCTTGAGATGAAGAACCATTACTCTCTAATACTTCACTAACTACACGAATAGTATAAGGGAATTCTTCTTCGCTAGGTATTACCTGCGATAATGCCCTTTCTCCTAAAGCTCCATGTCCAATCTCTCTTCTACCAGGAGCACCATATCTACCAATTTCGCCAACAGAATAAGCAGGAAAATTATAATGATGCATAAATCTCTTTTCTTCTTCAATACCAAGTCCATCTAATATTTGATGTTCTCCTAAAGCTCCCAAAGTAGTTGTAGATAATACTTGAGTTTGACCTCTAGTAAATAATGCTGATCCATGAGTTCTCGCTAAAATATCAATTGACGCAGACAATGGTCTTATTTCATCCATAGCCCTACCATCAGGTCTTACATGTTCTTCGGTTATTAATCTTCTAACTTCTTCTGCTTCTATATTAGAAACTATTTTGCTGACATCTGCTAATATTTTGTCAATATTTTCATCATCTTTATATTTATCTTTAAAATATTCTATACTATCATCTTTTACTTTATCAATAGCAGCATATTTTTCCAACTTGTCCTTAATTTGAATAGCATTAAGCATCTTATCAGTAGCAAATTCTGATACTTCATTTACTAAATCTTCATTTAATTTAGCAAGCTCTACCTCTATTTTTGGCATTCCAACTTCACGTCTAATCTCTTCTTGGAATTTAACTAATTCTTTTATAGCCTCGTGTCCAAACATTATAGCTTCTATCATATCCTCTTCAGATACTTCCTTACTTCCAGACTCTACCATATTTATAGCATCTTTAGTACCTGCTACATTAAGAATTATATCACATTCTTCCAACTCCTTAGCACTAGGATTTATAACAAATTCACCATTTACTCTACCAACAACTACTCCTGCTACTGGACCATCAAAAGGTATATTACTAATAGTAAGTGCTAAAGAAGAACCAAATAATGCTGTCATTTCTGGAGTACAATCTTGATCTACTGATAAAACAGTATTAATAACTTGTACTTCATTTCTAAATCCCTCAGCAAATAAAGGTCTAATAGGCCTATCAATTAATCTAGCAGCAAGTATTCCTTGATCAGTAGGTCTACCCTCTCTTTTTATAAATCCTCCTGGAATTTTACCAACTGAATATAATTTTTCTAAATAATTAATAGTTAAAGGAAAGAAATCTGCTGTTGTAGCATTATTACTCATAACACATGCTGTAAGTACTGCAGTATCTTCATATCTAACAAGAACAGCTGCATTAGCCTGTTTGGCAAGTTCACCATATTCTACAACTATTTTTCTTCCTCTAAAATCTAATTCAAATACTCTTTTTTCCATCATATCACTCCTAACTAAGTATTTATATTATCTAATTATCTCCAAAAATAAAGACACTCAAAAAAGAGTGCCTACTATTATTATTTATTTTCTTAAACCTAATCTACTTACAACATCACGATATCTCTTAACATCGTTTTCAAGTAAATAGTTTAATAAACTTCTTCTTTTACCAACTTTCATTAATAGTCCACGTTTAGAATGTTTATCTTGTTTATTATTCTTTAAGTGTTCCGTTAATGCATTGATTTCTGCTGTTAGAATAGCAATTTGAACTTCTGGAGAGCCAGTATCTTTTTCATCTCTTGCATATTCTTTAATAATCTTAGTTTTAACATCTTTCTTTAAAGCCATTATATTTTCCTCCTTTATATATTTTCACCAATTACGTTGTCATCGTAAGAGGTACGAATAACCAAGTAATAGGAACAATCTAATAATACTATATTTTTTTCAAAATTACAAGTGTTTTTTTATTTTTTAATTAAAATTATTAATTCTAAAAGTAAATGACATTTTGAAATAGCAGTGTCACTTACTCTTAG
>ERZ808240.755-NODE-755-length-41453-cov-5.487294_pt1 | contig 41453 bp, 32 predicted proteins | sample MGYA00521084_ERZ808240 | MGnify/ENA primary metagenome ERZ808240 (study PRJEB31516, sample SAMN03275571) | gut metagenome | biome: mammalia-associated habitat; material: feces | host: Papio cynocephalus | place: Kenya | collected 2012-08-06 ... | reverse complement strand
CGAACCCACCAGACGGCTGACGCTGTGCTTCTCCATGTACTCGGACATGTCGAAGCTGATAAGCGCGTCTTCGGAGCTGAACAGAAACTCGGCCAGCGCCTTGGACAGCTCGGTTTTGCCCACGCCCGAGGGGCCCAGGAAAATGAAGCTGCCAGCGGGGCGTTTCGGGTCTTTCAAGCCCGCGCGGCTGCGGCGAATGGCCTTCGACAGCGCGGTGACGGCCTCTTCCTGGCCGATGACGCGCTCGTGCAGCACGCTTTCCATGCGCAGCAGCTTGTCGGTTTCGGCCTCGGTAAGGTTGGACACCGGCACGCCCGTGGTCATGGAAACCACGTCGGCGATGTCCTGCACCGTGACCTGGTGCACCGACTTCTGGGAATCTTCCTCCCACTTTTTCTCGGCGGCCTCACGCTGCTCTTTCATGGCCGATTCCTCATCGCGCAGCTTAGCGGCGCGCTCGAAATCTTGCGCAGCGATGGCGTTGTCTTTTTCGGCGCGCAGCTGGCGCAGCTTGTCGTCCATTTCGCGCAGTTCCTTGGGCAGCGTCATGTTGCGGATGCGCATGCGCGCGCCGGCTTCGTCCATGACGTCGATGGCCTTGTCGGGCAGGTAGCGGTCTTGGATGTAGCGGTCGGACAGCGTGACGGCGGCTTGTAGCGCCTCGTCGGTGAAGTGCACCTGATGGTGCGCCTCGTAGCGGTCGCGCAGGCCCTCCATGATGCGCAACGCCTGTTCCTCGTTAGGCTCGCCAACCGTGATGGGCTGGAAGCGGCGCTCAAGGGCGCTGTCCTTTTCCAGGTGCTTGCGGTATTCGTCGATGGTGGTGGCGCCGATAACCTGGATTTCACCGCGCGACAGCGGCGGCTTGAGGATTGCGGCAGCGTCGATGGAGCCCTCGGCGGAACCTGCGCCGATGAGCGTGTGCATTTCGTCGATGAACAGGATGATGTCGCCAGCATCCTTCACTTCTTTGATGCACTTCTTCAGGCGGTCCTCGAATTCGCCGCGATATTTGCTGCCGGCCACCAGCGCCGACACGTCAAGCGTGAACAGGCGCTTGCCGCGCAGGATGTCGGGCACTTGGTTGGACACGATAAGCTGCGCGAGGCCCTCGGCCACGGCGGTTTTGCCCACGCCGGGCTCGCCGATAAGCAGCGGGTTGTTTTTTTGGCGGCGCGACAGGATTTGCATGACGCGCTCGATTTCGCCCGCACGGCCGATGACCGGGTCAAGCTTGCCGTCGCGCGCTTTTTGCGTCAGGTCGGTGCCGAACTCCTTCAGCGCGCTGTCGGGCGTGTTGCCCGCAGCTTCGAAGGGGTTGCGGCCGGCGTACACCGGGCTTTGACCCACCAGGTCGTTTAAGGCGGTACGGATGTCGTCGCCCTTCACGCCAAGGCGCGCGAGCACGTCAAGCGCCGTGCCCTCGCCTTCGCGCACGATGCCCAGCAGCAAATGCTCGGTGGAAATGTAGCTTTGGCCCATTTGCATGGCTTCGCGCAAGCTGTTTTCCAGCACGCGCTTCACGCGCGGCGTGAACGACAAGTGCCCCGACACGTCGGTGTCTTCGTCGATGGAAACCACCTGGCGAATGCCCTGCACCACGGCGTCGTACTTGACGTTCAGACGCTCAAGCGCCTGCGCGGCAAGGCCGTCCTTTTCTTGGATTAAACCGAGCAGGATGTGCTCGGTGCCCACGTAGGGCTGATGGAGGGCGCGAGCTTCGTCTTGGGCTAAGACGAGTACCTTTCGCGCCTTGTCCGTAAACTTCTCAAATGACATGAAGCCTCGATTCTCGCGGCAATTACCTATGGTCTAAGCACTTATGTTAGCACTCACGTCAAGAGACTGCTAATACGTTGCCTTCCTGTATACATAATAAGGATAGCGAAGCGTTTAGCCGCGCGGGCACGGCGATGCGCTTAATGAGCACACAGATTGCCCTGGGTAGCGAACCTGTGAACGAGCCCGTGAACGGGAGACGTAGCGGTGTTCAAGATTGCTCCCCGCGTTCCCGAAGGGTAATCTTGAACACCGCTACGTCCCCCGTTCACGCACGCCGCACCTTTGCCGCACCGTTCATGCTTGCTGCCCTGCTCGCGCCAAACGTTCGCCAGCCGCAAAGCAAATCAACAGCGCTCAAAGAAATCAACGACGCACAAAATAATCAAGAACTCCACCATTTGCTGCCGCATTCCTTGTAAGATAAAGGTGAACTGTGACGATGAAAGCAGGTACAGCATGGCCGCCGCAACCGCATATGCCCAGGCAAATCCTTTTACTCCCGTGTTTGGCAAAGTACCACCTTACATGGCAGGCCGCGAGCTTATTATCGAGGATATGGTACAAGCGTTTGAAACAGGCGGCGCTAACCCCGATTTGTGCACCATCTTCGTCGGCGCACGCGGAACAGGCAAAACGGCACTGCTTACATACCTGGGGTTTTGCGCACAACGTAGCGGCTGGATTGTAGCCGACACCACAGCATCCGACGATATGCTTGAAGACATCCTAGAGCGCGCGAAAGCCGCGGCAGCGCATCTAATTCCCGACGACGCCTCAACACATTTGAGCAGCGTAAATATTGGCTCCCTTGGCGGCATTTCCTGGGATCATACGCCAGCCGAGGCAAATTGGCGTACAAAAATGAGCAGCCTGCTCGATCAACTTTCCGATACGAAAACCGGCCTTGTTATCACGGTGGACGAAATAGATGGGTCCATCAACCAAATGGTTGAGCTGGTAACCACCTATCAGCATTTTGTTCGCGAAGGAAGAAATGTGGCACTGCTTATGGCGGGACTACCCTACAAGGTTTCGGCGCTGCTTTCAGGTAAAACCACATCCTTTTTGCGCCGCGCTGCACGTCGCACGCTTGGTTCTATCCCCTCCTATGAGGTAAAAGAAGCTTTTCGCCTAACCGTAGAAGACGGAGGCAAGAAAATTGGCAACGACGCGCTGGATGTGGCGAGCAATGCCATAGCAGGTTTTCCGTTTATGTTTCAGCTGGTGGGATACCGTTCCTGGAATGCAGCACGGCAGTCTGGCGAAATAACCTGCGAGCATGTACGTCAAGGCGTGGAAATTGCGCGTGAAGAATTCGAGCACCGAGTACTTGCTGCGACATTTGCGGAATTGTCAAAGGGAGACGTTGCTTTTTTGAAAGCAATGAACGCACAGGGCATCACAACACGCGAGCAGCTTGCGCAACGGACAGGGAAAAAATCAAGCTATATCTCCACGTACAAAAAGCGCCTGTTAGAAGCAGGTGTCATCGACGAGGAAAATGCGGGCGAATTCACGTTTGCGCTTTCAGGCATGGGCGAATACGTTCGTACTCAATAGCAGTCGCGGCGTTAGCGCTCGGGTGGAGTGCGCTGGATGTGCTGTGTGCAAGCTTACGGCTTTGTGACGTTGCTTGACTCTTCTTGGTTGCGGGGCAGTGCGTTGTGCCATACTGGACAGTATTGCGGAAAACGTCCCGTAAACACATTGGCATCCAACCGACAGGATCACATGAACAAACCGAACCTTCGCTTTGCCCTTATTGTTATTGCCGCTGCGGCCTTTGCTGCGCTGTGCGTTGCGCGCTTCGACGACGTATGCACCCTTGCCAGCACTGCCTGGGGCGCGTTCGAGCCGCTTGTGATGGGCGCTGTGCTGGCGTACCTGCTGAACTTTGTGGTTGCGTGGCTTGAATCGATGTGGTTCCCCCGTTCGAAAAGCGCCTTGGTGGCCAAAACGCGACGGCCGGTGTGCGTTATCCTTGCCATTGCCTTAGTAACCCTGGCGTTAGTTGCGCTTGCCTCTTATGTGGGCGGCGAGTTCAAATCCGTGGGCGCGGCCATTGTAAGCGGCCTGTCTGATGCCGTGACCATGGCGTCTCAAACGATGGCAACGCTGCCCGGCGCCGAAAACCTGCCCGTTGTTGACAGCACCACCTGGGATTCCCTTGGCGAAAAAGCGCTTGCGGCCGTGGGCGGCGCGAACGAGGCGCTGCGCATTGTGGGGCACGCAGGCGGAGAAGTGGCGCACGGTGCCCTGTCGCTTTTGCTGGGCATGGTGTTCGCGCTGTACCTGCTGCTTGACAAAGACCGCGTGCACGCAGGTGCCATGCGCGCGCTGCAGCTGGTGCCGCAGCGTCTGGGACGCGCACAGGTGCTGCACGTGTGCGCCATCACGAACGACTGCTTTTCGCGCTTCATTCGCGGGCAGTGCATTGAAGCGGTTATCTTAGGCACGCTGTGCGCCATCGGCAGCGCCATTTTGCAGTTCCCCTATGCGGCTTCCATTGGCCTGATTGTGGGCGTGACCTCGCTTATCCCGTTTGCGGGCGCGTGGATTGGCGGCATTGTGGGCGCGGCTATGATCTTCTCGCAAGACCCACTGCAGGCCGTGCAGTTCGTTGTGTTTTTGGTGGTGCTGCAGCAAATCGAGGGGCACCTTATCTACCCGAACGTGGTGGGGCAATCGGTGGGGCTGCCCAGCATTTGGGTGTTCGTGGCCGTCATAGCCGGCGGGTCGCTGTTCGGCCTGTTAGGCGTGCTGCTAGGCGTACCCGTGATCTCAACTGTTCGCACCTTGGTTATGGAGCATTTCGCGAAAGAGGACGCAAAGAAGGCAGGCTGCGGACAAGCCGAGGAAAACGCGGCCACCGAGGCTTAGTTGCCCGCCAGGAAGTCCAGCAGCTCTTGGCGCGAGTGCACGTCGAGCTTGGAGTAGATGGCGCGCAGGTGCGTGCGCACGGTGTTTTTCGAGATGGTGAGGTTTTCGGCTATCCAGTTGGCGCTGCGGCCCTGGGCGAACAGGTCGAGCACTTCAAGCTCGCGCGCCGATAGGCCGTAGATAGGGTCGGCGGGGTTGCCGGGCAGGGGCGCATCTGCCGGTACGGGTGCGTTTTCCTGCGGCGTGGAAGGCTGCGCGGGCACAGCGGGGCCCGATGCGCTTGCAACGCGAACTGCGGCGCTTTTGCCACTTTCCTTGCCAGTCTGGCCCTTTCCCATCGCTTGCGGCATATCGTGCGCGGGACACGTTGCGCAGGCCGCCGCCGGGCACGCAAACGTAGCCGCCGCGCGTTGCTGCGCTTCGGCGTCGCTGTCAACCGAACGCGCCACGATGCGCTTCAAGTCGTTCTCGGGGAACACGTACACCAGCACCAGCACCACCAAAAACGCCAGCGCCATGCCCACGCCCATGCGCACGATGCCCTCGACGTAATACGGCTGCACCAGGCCGCCAACGGCCCAACCGATTAGCGATGCCAAAAAATACGTTCCCTGGCCGATGCCGAACACGCGCACGGCCGAAAAGTCGTAGCGAAACGCCATGTAGGCCATGAAGCAGGAAAACACCATCCACAGGCACTCCTTGCCAATGGACAGAAACGCGATGTCGAAGCCGAAGCACGTGGCCAGCATCATGGCGATGCCTAACACGATAAGGCCGGAATAAACGCTGCGGGCGCCGCGCACCGTGTCGCCGCGGTTGACCACCGCCACAATGACGATGGCGATAAGCCCGGTGCAAAACACCGTGATGGTGCCCGTGCGGGCAAACGCCTCCGCGATGCCGATCATGGACGTGATGCCCTTGCCCACGCCAGCCGTGAACGCCACCAGGGCGCTTGCCACCACAAGCTTGCGATACATGCGACGTTCCGGGGATTTGCGCGCCGCATCCTCGCCCGCGTCGGGCGTGGCGGAAGGAAACGGGTCGGGGTTTCCCATGGTAAGCAACAGCGCCGAAACAAGCGGAAGCGCCGCAATGAAGAACAGGCGGATTTCAGCAGGAATGCCCACGCCTACGAAGTACAAAAACGCCGCGAACAGAAGCGAGATGCCGCCGGCGGTAAGCGAATCACCCAGGGAAATGGAACCGTAGATACGACCTACGCGCAAGCACAGGATTGAGGTGCCCACACCCGTGAGCAGGGCCGCTATGGCGAAAAACGCGCCACCGCCCATGACGACGGAATACCCCAGCAGCAACGTGAACAGCGATGCGAGCGCCGCTACGCCCATGACAAACGAACGGCTGTCGATTAGGCGCGTTGCCCGTTTCCACAAAGCCGCCGCCACGAACATGCTTGCCGCAATGCCCGCTGTGGAGAACAAGTACATTTGCAGCACGAACGGCGCTTGGTCGCCCGCAGGGAACATGCGCATGATCTCGGTGGAGTTGTAACACAGCCAAATCCACGCCCACCATGCGCCGAAGCCCAAAAACCGCAGATACGACCACTGTTCGGCAATGGGCGTCGGCTGGTTTTCGCGATGCAATGGTGCGACGGCCTGCGCTGCTTGCGCAGCCACCGCGCCCTTGGCCTTGTTCTCCCTCATAATCCCCCTCGCCTGGGTTATTCCCACAAAGCTTGTCAGCTTTCAAACACGCATGGTATCACATGCGCGAAAGCAAAGCCGGTGCCTAAGGCCCTCCCACCCAGGCACCGAAGCCGCATTATTTGAACTCGATGGACGCCGTCGGACAGCGTTTGGCGCATTCGCCGCAGCGCGTGCACACGCCCAGCTGCTGCTGCACGTCGGCGGCATGCAAATCGATATGTTCGGCGCAGGTCACAGTGCACACGTCGCACGCCACACCTTTTGTGGTGCGCAGGCACGTTTCGGCGTTCACGCGCGGGCGGAACTTCACGGCGAACTGGCCCAGCGCACCAAGCAAGCCCGCCACCGGGCACAGGTTCATGCACCACTTGCGGTACAGCACCAGCTCCACCGCAAGCGCGGCGGGAAACACCAGCACCGACGCCGTCATCTGCTTGTCAACGATCAGGTGCCACAGCGATGCCACGCTGCCGAACGTAAGCCCAATGGGGCACACCAGGCAAAACAGCGGCAGGCCGGCAACGAGGGCGCACACCAGCACCGCAAGCAGCACCCACGTGCGGCGATCGCGCGCGATGTGACGCAAGCTGGCCGCAAGGTTGAACGCCGCTGCTTTGCCCGCGCAGCTTGCGCAGGCGCCAGAGCACGCGGCACCGTTTTCTCCCGCGCGCTCCCCTAGCTTGGCCGGTTCGGGGTCGCGTTTGAAGAAACGCCTGATCACCGGCGCGGGGCAGCCCCATGCGCACCAGGCGCGGCCGAACACGAGCGAAAAGACCAGCAGCACACCGGCCGAAATGGCGGCAACGGGGATGAACGCCTTGCTGGCAAGCATGGCCTCAAGGCCGCCGAGCGGGCACAGCAGGTTGAACTGCCCGATGCCGAATGACGAGGGCGTTCCCAAGCCGCAATCGAACGCCAACGACACCAGCACCGCAACAAGCACCGCTGCCAGCGTGAAACGGCGGGCGAATACCATGCGGCGACCCTGCACGTTGCCGCGGCCCTGCGCATGGGTTTCGGTTTTCGCGCTCATTTACGCCTCGCCCCCTTTTGCCAGCTGCTTTTCGGTAGCCACGCGGATGCCGCGTTCCTCGCCGCCGGAAAACGACGTGTTGACGTTGGCCGGGCAGATGCGCACGCACTCGCCACAGCCGTTGCATTTGGCGTCGTCCACCTGCGGTCGGCGTTCGCCGTCGAACGACAGCGCGCCGTAGGGGCACGCATCCACGCATACGCCGCACGAACCGGGCGTGATGAAGGCCAGGCAGCGCTCGGACAGCACCTGCGCACCGCCGATGCGCCCCGCCTCAGGCGCGTACGGATCCACCGCGCCTATGGCGTCGGTTGGGCACACCTGGCGACACAGGTCGCAGAACGTGCAGCTGCCGGCACGGAAATCGAGCGCCGGGGTGCGCACCGCCAGCACGCCCTGCTCGATACCCAGCGGGTAGAGCACGTCGGTTGGGCAGATGCTGATGCAGCGGTCGCAGCGGATGCAGCGCGCCATGAACTCGGCTTCATCGGCCGCGCCGGGCGGGCGTAGCGCGTCGCAGGCCGCCGCCTGCGGGCGGGCTGCCCCACCAACGCATGCGCCCACGGCAAGCGCCGCCGCGCCGAACACGAACGTGCGGCGGCTGGGGTTGGTCTTCTCCATGCGACAGCCCTACGCAGCCAGCAGCGGAAGCTCGTCGGATACGCAGGTCAGCGCGTCAACCGCCTGCTCAAGCGCACCTTGGCACACGTACAGCATGCCCGTGTAGAACGTGGTTTTCGCGTACTCGTCGGCAGCGTCACGCAGCTGCCCCACCCAGTTGAGCAGATGCTGCTGAATAAACGTGCGCTGGCGCTTCACGTTCTTGATGGCGTCGGTGTTGCGCCCCTCGCGGATAAGGCTTGCAGCCTTGGCGCTCATGTGCGCCAGGTATTCCAGTTCAAAGGAGATGTGGTCCTCGGGCTCATGCAGGTCGGGGTTGACCTTGAAGCCGTCCTGGATGAACCAGTTGATCACATCGTCGCGTGAATCGCCCATGACCACGTGCTCCGGGCTGGTGAACACGCTTTCGTAGGGCACGGCGGAGCGCTTTTCCTGCGTGTACACGCCCGCTGCCAAGAAGATGCGCGCATATTCCACGGCCAGCTGACTGCGGCGGTCGCCCGCGCTGAACTTGAAGTAGCGGCGCAGCAGGTTGTAGCCACGGTCAAGCGCCGCGTTGCCCGTGTCCTCGGGCCACTGCCCCGCCTTAAGCTCGGCGATGGCGTCTTCGGTCAGCTCCTTGAAGAACACCTGGGAAAGGAACGTGAACGTGTCCACGTTCGCATCCAAAAACTCCAGCATTTCCTCAGTGGTGGTTTTCTCGTCTTCGGTCATGGTTCCCCCTTTTCTTGTTGTGGAAAAGTTCACGAGTCGAAACAGCACGGTAAGTTTTGACTCGTTGGCTTCGCTCGGATGAGGCATTCGCGGCGTTGCAGGCCAGGTCAAACGCCCCATCCGAGCGAATCGGGAACAAAATGTCCCCGATTCGCAAGGGTTTAGGCTCAGCTCAGAACAATCCCAAACTCGCAGGCCAATCAAAAGCCAGCGAGGGCGCCCGTGGTGCCCCGAATTCGCGGGAATGCGAAGGTGAAGCGTACTTTGGTACGCGAACCTTCGGGTTCGTGCGAAGGCGGGGTGCCACGGGTGGCCGCAGCGTCGAGCAGAGCTTTTGCCGTCAGGCAAAAGCTAGTCGAGAGGCTGCAGGAAGAAGTCGAGCAGCGGGGTGCCTACCAGCCACATGGCCACGCGCATAGCCAGGGCGCACACCACGCCTGCCACGGTGGCAACCGCACCGGCGGCCATACCGGAGTCGGCCTTCTTCATGGCCAGCGCACCGGCTGCCAAAGCAGCGATGCAGCCCACGAACGTGGCGACGATCCAGGCCACGGCGCCGGACTTGGCGCTGCCCAGCCATGCACCGGCATAGGCGAAGAACGCCGCCGAGCACACCAGCGCGATAACCGAGCACACCACAGTCAGAAGGCCTGCGAAGCTCACGGATGCGGCCTGGTCTTTGGCCTGGGCCTTCAGCAGCAGGTTCATGCCTGCGCCGGCGGCTGCGGCGGTGCCCCAGTAGGCAAACGGGGTGGCAAGGCTCATCCATGCCTGGCGAGCCTCCATCATGTAGGAGTAGCCGCACATGAACGGGAAGATGATGGCCACCACCATGGTGACGACACCCACGATTTTCGTGCCCGACTCGCCCGTTTTACGCACAAGCATAATCAGGTAGATAAGCGCCAGCACAATAAGCACGCCAATCAGGGCAGCTTCCACGAAAATGCCGGACGTGGGATGGTTGAGCGCCTCGAAGATGCGATCGATGTGCTTGAGATGCGTCACCGATGCGATGCCGCCGACGGCCAGAAGCACGATGGCGACAATCGTTTCAACCTTCGTGGGCAGCGGGCTTTTCTTCGCCAATGCGCCCATCATGGACGTTGCGAACAGCCACGCGCCCGCACCGCTGATCACGGTGAACAAAACCAAGGACCATTGGGCTTCCATTAGTCAACGCTCCCTTCCGTGGTCATGTACTTCGACGTGGTTTGATGCACGTCCTTGCCTGCCCACGTACCGAACTTCGGCGAAAGGATGTAGGCTGAAAGCGGGCCGTTGCCCACGTCGGGCAAGTGATGGATGGCCTCGGCGGGATATTTCGCCAGCTCCTGGGACACATCAGAGTTCGGATCGTCCAAATCCCCATAGAAGCGAGCCGTGCCACAGCAGTTCTTCACGCAAGCAGGCTTTTCACCGGCGGAAGTTAGGTGGCTGCACATGGTGCACTTCTCCACAACCTGCTGCTCCTTGTTCCAGGAACGCACGCCGTAGGGGCAGGCCATCATGCAGTAGCGGCAGCCGATGCACTTCGACTTGTCCACGAGCACCTTGCCCGTTTCCTCGTCGCGATAGCTGGCACCCGTGGGGCACACGTGCACGCACGGCGCGCCTTCGCACTGCTGGCAATGCACAGGCAGCCAGTACGTGTGCACATCGGGGAACTCGCCCGCAGGCTCGATCTGCAGCACCTTGTTCCAGCGCTCGCCCATTCCAACGTCGTTTTCCATCTTGCACGCCACTTCGCAGCTGTAGCAGCCGATGCAGCGGTCAAGGTTCACTACCAAGCAATTACGCGCCATAAACGGCATTACCCCCTCCAGTGTTCTCGGATTCCTGCGGCAGCCAAGCGTTGAACCGCTCGGGCTCGGTCCAGATGCCCTCGGGCGCGCCGTCGGCCTTCTTGATGTTGATCTGAATACCGCGCAGCACGTAGGTGCCGTACACGTCGTTGAACGGGCAGTCGTCGCTGTTCTGCGTGAGCAGGTTGATGTTCATGGCCTGCCATGCGCGGTTGGGGTCTTTGGAGTCAAGCAGCTCGGGGAACCAGAAGCGCTCCTGGTAGATGACCTTCGGGGCCACCGACTTGGTAACGCGCGCACGACCTTGGGTTTTGCCGCGCTTAGACTCCAGCCACAGCCAGTCGCCGTCTTCCACGCCGATTTCCTTTGCCGTGACGGGGTTGATCCACGTCTCGGGGTACGGGTACATCTCGCGGGTGTAGGGCGTGTTGCGCAGCGTGCCGTGGTGGAACACCGGCAGGCGGCCCTGCGTCAGCGTGTACGGGTAGTTGGCGTCGTAGCCCGGGTCGCCTTCCACGGGGCTCTCGTAGGGCTCCAGGTAGTACGGCAGCGGGTTGTAGTTGTTCGACTTCGGGAACACGTCGGTTGCGGGCTCCATGGTGCCGGTACCGTCGATGGCGCCGGTGTTGCCCAGCAGGATGTTGCCGTCGAAGTACGGCTCACAGCGGCGCGACGTGGTGTGGAAACCAGCCGGCTTGCTGGGGTCGTCGTCATCGGGGAACAGGTGCGAGTTGTAGGACTTCGCCGCGTACTCCTCGATGGTCTGGTACTCGCTGGGCGCCTGCGCGTCGAACTTTTCCCAGTTCCAGTCCTCGCGGTTGTAGTAGAAGCTGCCCACGAAGTAGCCGACATAGTCCTTGTACTCCTCGTAGGTCTTCCAGTACGTGCCGTAGAACTTGCCTGCAATGTCGGGGTTGAACGAGTCGATGCAGCGCTGATGCCCGCGCTTGGCAAGGGCCGCTGCCAGCCAGGACCAGTGCATGCACTCGTCAACGGCTTCGTAGAGCTGCGTGCAGGGGCGGCGGATGGCGTAGGTGTTCAGGCGGTCCTGAGCATAGGCCGTCTCAAGCCACTCGGCCGTGGGCAGCACGTAGTCGGCCAGGCACACGCTGGTGGTGGTCCAGTGCATGTACATGTGCACGTTCAGCTCGGTGGTCATCATGGCGTTGTACAGACGCGTTGCGTTGCCGATCATAACCAGCTTGTTGCCGGAGCGCTCGATCCAGATGCGCGGACGGTACGGCTCACCGGTTTCGATGGCCTTGAGCACCGTAGGGATGTGGCTTGCCAGCCAGTGGCCCAGGCCCTTGTGCTCGGTGTAGCCCAGGCGTGCGTTCGCCTCGGACTCGGGCATGCGCAGCGGGTGATCGGGGTGATGCAGGCCGAACGGCTGCACCACGTAGTTGCACGGCTCGACGTAGCACGGGCGGTCCTGCACGATGGAACCGGGCTGGCGGATGCAGCCCATGAGGATGTCCATGATGGCGTCGCCCTGCGCGGCCTGCGCGGAGTTGATGGTTTGGTCGGTTGCCACGCCTAAGGAAATGCCGGCGTTCGGGCAACCCTGCACGTACAGCTTGATGGCCTCTTCAATCTTGTCGGCCTTAAGCCAGCACACCTCGGCGGCCTTTTCCAGCGTCCACTCGGACACGTGCTCCTTCATGATCTGGAACGCCGTGCGAGCCTTCTCGCCGTTAGGCAGCGTGTAGGTGCCGAACATCTCGGGATCGATGGATCCGTCTGCGGGGAACGGGTAAGGCATGGCCACGGCAGCGTTGGTCTTCTTATCCCACACCACGTACTCGTCTTCGCTGCCCAGCCCCAGCTCGCTTGCGCGATAGGTCAGGCGCGTGTCCTCGTGCACCAAAAACGGCAGGTTGGTCCACTCGCGGCAGAAGTCCTTGGCCCACAGGTCGTGCTCGATGATGTAGTTGATCCAGCACAGCATAAGCGCCACGTCGGTGCCGGGGCGGATGGGCAGCCACACGTCGGCGCGCGCGGCGTCGGGCGTCAAGCGCGGGTCGATGACTACGGTTTTCATGCCCTTGTTGCGCAGCTCGGTGACTACGCGGCCCGTGGAGCCGATGCCGTGGTAGGAAGGGCCGACGCCCCACATGACGTAGGTTTTCGTGGGCGTGCACTTGTCGTCGGGCAGGTAGCCGGGCAGGTACACCTCGGTGACCGGGCCGTCGGCAAGCGACGTGTCGGCGGTGCCGTTAAGGCAGAACTCCATATGGTTGCGCGGCAGGTAGCACTGAGCGCAGCCGGGCTCGAAGAAGTTGCCGCCGCCCCACACGGACAGGAAGCGCGCCGGGCTGAAGAACTGCGGATTGCCGCCGCCGCCCGTAGAGGTGACCAGGCACTTCGGGCCTTCCTTTTGGTACCACTCCCACATAACCTCGGAGATTTCGTCCATGGCCTGGCCCCAGGAGATGCGCTCCCATTCGTTGGAGCCGCGCTCGCCCTTGCGCTTCATGGGGTACTTGATGCGGTTGGGGTTGTACAGCGCCTGGATGCCGGCAAGACCCTTCGCGCACGCGGCGCCCTTGTTCATGGGGTCCTGCGGGTCGCCTTCCAGCTTCACGACCTTGCCATCGCGCACATGAGCCACGATGCCGCAGTTGTTCAGGCAGGCGCGGCAGATCGTACGGATCTTCTGCGTCTCGCCCGTGGTTGCGGCGTGGGCCGGTTCGACCTGCATGAGGTTGCTGGTCGTAGCGCCCGCCATGGCAGCGGCGGCGCCGGCGAACGCGGACAGCTTCACGAAGCTGCGACGGCTGATGTTCGTCTTAGCCAAAACACACCCTTCCTTTCCTTCTCATTCGCTTACTCGTCCTATGCTTTAGCGGCCGATCGGCCGCGGAAAGCCTTTACTGATGCAGTTCCGGAAGCCGTTGCACGGAGCGCCGCGCCCCGTGCGCGCAGAGGGGGTATGCGCACAGAAGCGGCCCGCCCGTCGCGAAAAGGAGGAGGGAGAGAACACGACGGACATGCAAGAGGAAGGGATTGCCGCATTTGCGCTGCGCGCCGTGCGACGGCTTCCGGAATGTCAAGAAATTTGATAGCGTTTACGTGAACAAGGGGACGGAGGGGATGTTCACGTTAAACCTTTGGGAACGGTGATATATACCGTGAACACCCGCTCCGTCCCCCCTGTTCACGATGGCCCCTGTTCACGGTGGCCCGCGCCGGGCAGCGCCTTTTACGAAAGGGCGCGGCGGCCGGCTTCGGTGGCGCGCCAGGCGCCGTCCCATGCGATACCGCCGGCCGTTTCAAGCGCGTCCATGAAGTACTGCGGATACACGCGCTTGCCGTCAGGCGAGGAAACGTTGCCGTTAGCCTCAACGGCCTGCTCAACCGCTTCGCGGGTAGCGCCGGCATCGGTAGCGCACACGGTAAGCACGCGAGCGAACACGTCGCGATAATGCGGGCGAGATGCCAAAAGCTCGCGCATGGTGAAATCGGGATCGATAGATGCGGCCAAGTCTCGGCCGGCTTCAGTAATGGAGATGCTGTCGGCAACGTCGGCCTCAAGCGAAACGGACTCGTCGCGCTGCAAATCCTCAAGCGTGCCATCGTAAGGCTGGCCGTCAACGGTGAGCTGCTCAACAAGCGCGCCATTGCGCACAAGCGCTTCTACGATAGTTGCGGGGTCTTGGGAATAGGATTCTTCCCAGGCTTGCCCTATCGCCGTCTCAAGCTTTTCGCGCGACAATGTTTCGCGCTGCGCAAACATCCCAAGCACGCATGCAACAGGCTGCTTGAAGCGCGGGTTATGCTCCACCAAATCGATTGCCATGATTTCCCCTTCTTCTCTCGTCTGCGAAGGGAGGGATAAGCATTTGGCCGCTTCCCTTCGACGCCGTGCACTTTACGCGCCGCAGCTGGATGAGCGCCTGACCGAAAAAGGACGAAAACCGGGATGATTCACACAAGGACTAGTCACGCAAAAAGGATTAGTGTAAGTGTTTACGCAGTTCAATTTTATTCTTGTTTGAAAATGATTAAAGAGTTCTGCATGTCATTTCGAACGCGCGAATTTACCTGCACGGCTTTACGGCAACAAGGCGTTGAACCCCGCACGCCGGAAAGGGGTTTTACCCATTACGCAAAAGGCCGCCCGAGCGTATGCTCGGACGGCCTTACAGGATTGCTATGTAGTTTGCGAACGCTGGCTTAGTACAGCTTAGCGCCTGCCGGGATGCGGTCGGAAACCATGATCAGGTTTAGACGCTCCTCGGTGGTGTCGTCGTCAACCTTCTCCTCGTGCACGGCGGACAGCAGCATGCCGCAAGAGGCAACGCCCATCATCTTGCGCGGAGGCAAGTTCGTGATGGCAATAAGCGTGCGGCCAATCAGCTCTTCCGGCTCGTAGTACGCATGGATGCCGGACAGGATGGTGCGGTCGGTGCCCGTGCCGTCGTCAAGCGTGAACTGCAGCAGCTTCTTGCTCTTCGGCACGGCGAAGCAATCCTTCACCTTCACCGCGCGGAAATCCGACTTGCTGAACGTGTCGAAGTCCACCTCATCCTCGAACAGCGGCTCAATGACCACCTTCGAGAAATCAATGGGCTCGGCAGCGGGCTCTTCGACCGCAGCGGCAGGACGCGGCGCGGGCTTGGCGCCTGCGGGAGCTTCATCACGCATGTGCGGGAAAAGCAGCACGTCGCGGATGGTGGGCGAATCGGTAAGCAGCATGGTCAGGCGGTCGATGCCGATGCCCACGCCACCTGCCGGCGGCATGCCGTACTCAAGCGCGCGGATGTAGTCGGCGTCGTAGCCCATGGCCTCGTCGTCGCCCATGTCCTTGGCCTCAACCTGCGCGCGAAAACGCTCGGCCTGGTCAACCGGGTCGTTCAGCTCGTTGAAGGCGTTGGCATACTCATGGCCGCAAATGAACAGCTCGAAGCGCTCGGTAAGCTCGGGGTTGTTCGGCAGCTTCTTGGCCAACGGGGAAATCTCCAGCGGGTGCTCGGTAACGAACGTAGGCTGAATGAGTTTTTCCTCGGCCACAGCCTCGAAGATCTCGGAGATGAGCTTGCCCTTGCCCCATGCGTCCTCAGCGTGGCCGCCGTTTTTCTCCAGAATGGCAACCAGGTCTTCGCGCGTGCGATCGAATGATACTTCCTCGCCCGCGTAACGGCTGGCCAAACCGCACATGGTTTCGCGCGGCCATTCGCCGGACAGGTCGATTTCCGTGCCCTGGTAGCTAACCTTCAGCGCGCCGCACGCAGCCTGAGCCGCAGCCTTGATGAAGCCTTCGGTCAGCTCCATCATGCCGTTTAAGTCGGAGAACGCCTGGTAGGCCTCCATGGTGGTGAACTCGGGGTTGTGGTACGGGTCCATACCCTCGTTGCGGAACTGACGGCCGATTTCGAACACCTTTTCGAAACCGCCCACCAGCAGGCGCTTCAGGGGCAGCTCAGTGGCAATGCGCAAGAAGTAATCGCGATCAAGCGCGTTGAAGTGCGTGACGAACGGCTTGGCGTTCGCGCCGCCTAAGATGGGGTGCAAAAACGGCGTTTCCACCTCGTAGAAGCCCTGTTCTTCCATGTAGCGGCGGATGGCAGCCACAATTTTGAAGCGCTTCTCGAAAACCTGCTTCACCTCGGGGTTCATAACCAGGTCAACGTAGCGCTGGCGATAGCGCGTTTCCTTGTCGGCCAGGCCGTGGAACTTCTCGGGCAGCGGGCGAATGGATTTGCTGAGCAGCTCGAACGTGGTAACGGCAACGGAAAGCTGGCCACGGCGCGTGCGCATCATGGTGCCTTCCACGCCAATCCAGTCGCCCACGTCGAGGTCCTTCAGGCGGCCAAACGCTTCCTCGCCCAACTCGTTGATGCGGCAGAACAGCTGAATGTCGCCCGTAGCGTCGCGCAGGCCCAAAAAGGCAATTTTGCCCTGCACGCGCTTGGACATGATGCGGCCTGCAACCTTTACCGCGTCTTCGGTGGAAGCGCCGTCTTCCAGATGGGCGTACAGCTGCTCCAGGTCGGCCAGGTGGTGGCTGTAGTTAAACGCATGGCCATACGGGTTCTCGCCCGCGTCAAGCATGGCCTGGCGCTTTGCCTTGCGCACCTCAATGGGGTCGTCTTCAATAACTTCAGGGGTGTTGCTCATGGTTGTTCCCTAGTGTTCGATGGCCAGGATCTTCATCTTGATGACGCGACCGGTGGGGCCGGTGGTCTCAATCTCGTCGCCCTTCTTGTGAGCCAGCAGCGCCGCGCCCACCGGGGACTCGTTGGAAATCTTGCCCGCATGGCTGTCAGCCTCGGCAGCGCCCACGATGGTGAACACGCGCTCGCGACCAGCCATATCAACGGTAACGGTGGAACCGATGTGCACGGAGTTAGACTTCTTCGGGGTTGCAACAACGGTAGCCTCACCCAGGATGCGCGTGATCTCGGCGATGCGAGCTTCCATCATGCCCTGCTCATTTTTCGCGTCGTCGTACTCGGAATTCTCGGAGATGTCGCCGAATTCGCGTGCAACCTTGATGCGCTCGCCCACCTCAGCGCGCTTTTCGGTTTCCAGGTAATGCAGCTCTTCTTCCAGCTGCTGCTTGCCTTCGGGCGTCAAAATGTAGTTGTCAGCCATGTTATTTCCAATCTATACGAAAAAGCGGCATGCGCCGAGCCGCAGCCCGTCACGCATACCGCATTACAACCTGTAAAGCCGCGAGCTATTCGCTCTTCTTGCGAGCAGCCGTAGTGGTCTTCTTCTTGGCCGGCTTCTCGTCTTCCTCTTCTTCGACCTCTTCGACTTCCTCGGCCTCGTCCTTCTTGTCGTCGGACATGCCCTCGCGCAGGTTCTTCACGGTTTTGCCCAGAGCGCTACCAAGCTTTGGCAGGTTCTTCGGGCCGAAGATAAGCAGAATCACCACAAGGATGATCAGAAGCTCAGGTACACCCATACCCAGAAATTTCATGTGTCCTCCAAGTACTCGCCCTTAAGGCCTTTAGAACAGGCCAGTTATTGCAACGCCGGACACTGTACCACACCTGCTGATATATGACATACCTTCGATGAAAAGCACATGCAGCCCGCGCCGCCCCACCTTCGAGCGCATCGCGCCCGCCTGACATGAAAAAGGCCCGGTGCGAACACCGAGCCTGACCATGCAATGGTCGGGATGACAGGATTTGAACCTGCGGCCTCTGCGTCCCGAACGCAGCGCTCTACCAAGCTGAGCCACATCCCGATGCCGCTTTCGCAGCGACGGATATGTTACCACAACGCACCGCCAAGCGGGACAACTTTTTTTGGAAAAATTTCCCTAGCGCTTGATACTCGACAAAATGCCTGGTCGCGCTTGGGGCTTCGGCAAGTAGATAAAGCGCGGCTCGAAATCGAACAGCTCGTCGGTGGAAACAACGGGGCTTACCGTGATGCATTTTTTCATGCACGCGTCCACGCACAAGTTGCACTGCACGCATTCGGCGCACGAAAACTCAAGGAAGCTGCCGCCGTCAGGCGTGCCGTCGGCGTTGGGGCTTGGCTTGATGGAGCTTTTCTTCAGCGCACCGGTGGGGCAAAACACCGCGCACATGCCGCAGGAGTTGCATGCGGATATGTCGATGTCCACCCTGCCGAATAGGCGCGTTTCCACCTGCGGCTCAACCGAGGCGCCCAGGCGGTCCATGGCGTCAAGCACCGTGGAGCGACGGCGTTCGCTGAACTGCGGCAACGTGCCCGAATCGGTGGCGCCAAGCTGCTCGCGCAGCGTGGCCGCCTTCTTTTGCATGCCAAGGTTTTTGCGGATGACCATCTCCGCGGTTTTGCCGGCAGCGTTTGCCGTCCACGACGTGGCGTTGGTGAAGAACCCTCGGCGCGCCTCGCCTAGCAGACTGTACGCGTCGGCAAGCGCGCAGCCCTCGGGGAATTCCGACGCGCGGCGCACCACGGCCGGCGCACCCTGCGCCTGCATAAGGGAGTTGGCCGACGCCACCGTTGCGTCAACCCCGGCCGACGTGGCGCGGTACTTGCACGTGGAGCAATCGCCGTCCACCAGCACCACATCGCGTGCACCGGCGGCCGCCAGCGGCAGCAGCAGGCTTTCGTCTACGCGGGCCATGCACGGCACCTCGGCGTAGGTATGCGGGTCGGCAATGCCTTTCGAAGAGATGCGCGCACAGGCGATCACCGCGCAATCGCCCAGATGGGAAAGTGATTCCGCCGCCGCCTGCACCAGTGCTTCGTCCATGGGCGCAAGCGGCACCAACGCTTCGGTGGGGCACACCGTGGTGCACGCGCCGCAGGCAACGCAAGATTTGTAATCAACGCTCAGCACGTTGTTATGAATGGCGATGGCGTCCGCAAGGCACGCATCCTGGCACTTGTGACACGATGCGTTGCGGTTGCGCACGGCAACGCAGCGCTTCGGCACCGGCAAAACCGCCTTGTCCTCAAGCTCTTCCGCCACTTCGATGATATCGGCAATGTTTGGCATACGCTCCCCCCGAAGCCCAGTGTTTCCTATGCCCCTGCAAGATGCTTGCAGCTTACCGCGAACGCGCGAAGCAGGCGAGCACGCTTGCCCGCTTCAACGAAACGTCAAGGTTTGCCCACACGCTAATCGCGCGCCTGGTCCTGCACGATGCGCTCAAGCGCCGCAAGCTCTTCGGGCGTGTTCGCGTTGACGAAGCACCCGCCCATCGGCTCGGCCGCCAACACCTTTTCCTGCGGGAACTGGCATACGTTCACCTTGTCGAAAAAGATTTGCGCGCGTTTGTCGCCACGATCAAGCGCTTCGCGCACGGCAGATAGACAGCCCATGCGCCGGTATATGGCGTGGAACGGCTCAAACCCGTGCTTGTTCACGGGAACCACCACGTCGGCGCCCGTTTTCACCATCTCAAGCGCTTCGGCTATCACCAGCGAGGGCGATGCGAACACCATATCGCACGCCACCACAGCAACAAGCGGGTTGCGCGCCGCACGCAGCGCCGTGTACAAGCCCGGCAGCGCGCCGCGCTCGTTTACAGCATCGCACACCAGCTGAATGTGCAGCTGAGGGTATTCCGTATGCAAAAACGCCAGGTTTTCGGGCTCGTTTGTGGTGATGATAAGCTCATCGGCAACGGGCGCAAGACGCTCAACAAGCCTGCAGATAAGCGGCCGACCGCAAAACGGCACCGTGGCCTTGCTGCGACCCATGCGACGGCTTTCTCCACCCGCCTGGATGACCAGCGACACGTGCGGGCGTGCAAACGTGCGCTCGATGTAATCGGCCAGGCCCGCTACGTCGTTGATGCCGAACGCGGGTATGCCGTAAATGCCAGCCGCCTCAACCGCAGCGGGAATGTCGGTGACCACCGCAACCGTAGAGGCTGTGGGCATCTTGTTGGAGATGTCGCCGTGGTCGGGATGCTGCTGGGCGAACTCGGCCTCTTCTTCGGTGCTTGGCTTGGAAGCAACGGGGTGGTCGGCTGGGTCAATCTCGGCCGCATGCGGAATGCCGTTGCGACCGAACTGCGTGAAATCGGTGCCTAACGCCCAGCCCTTGCGCGCCCCTTCGGCAAACACCTCGGCCGTGCGGGCATCGGCGGCGTTGCCGGCGCGCATGATTTCAATGGTGGGCAGGCCGCTTTTGCGATACCCCTCAACAATGACAACGTCGTGGCCGGGCATGCTGGCCACGATGTCCGCGCACTCCAGCTCGCCTTCGGTGGTTTTGATGCGCGCCATTTGCCCCGGGCACGCGATAACGGTTTCGCTGGCGCCGGCATGGCGGTGACGCCACGAATCTTTGCCGGGGATGTCAATGTCAAAGCCAACGTGACTGTGGTGCTTCACGCTGCCAACATCGAAACCGCGGCCCACCAGCTCGGCGATGAGCTTTTCGATGAGCGTGGTTTTACCCGAGTTATGGCGCCCGACAATGGAAACGGCAGGGCTGGGAAAATCATTCATGTGCACTATCCTTTCGCGTGCGAAAGTATAGCATGAGCCCGTGGGGCGACAACAAGGCTTACGCCTGTGCAGGAAAGGAAAGGCGCACCTGCGTAACCGCTCTCGGAATCTGCCATCATTTTAGCTACAATGATGGCATCTAAGGCAGAAAGGATGACCGCCATGCTTTCAACCGATGCGATAAAAAATGGTGTCTGCAGCGTTGTTCGCAACTACCCTATCGTAAAAAAAGTAGACTTGTTCGGATCGTACGCACGACACACCCAGCAGGAATCAAGCGATGTTGATTTGCTTATTGAATTTTCCACGCCAGCTGTTTCCCTTTTAACGTTATCAGCCCTACGTCGCAAAATCGAAAGCAATCTTGCGGTTCCCGTCGACCTGCTTCACGCGCCATTACCCGAAAACAGCTTTCTCGACATCGATAAGGTTGTGACGCTGTATGAAAAATAGAAACCTGCAGGTACTTGAGAAAATCATATCGGAAGCTCGTGTTGCTTTATCGTTTATCGAGCATTGCGACTTCGATGCCTTCAACGAAAATGAGCTGCTTAAACGAGCAGTTTGCATGACGGTGATTAACGTCGGAGAGCTTGTAAAGAATCTCGACAACGATTTCCGCGCCTTGCATAGCGATGTACCTTGGAAAGATATTGCTGGCTTTCGCGATATAGCTGCCCATAAATACCAAACCTTGCGCATGGAAGATGTTTACGCCACCGTCACAGATGATTTCCCTGAACTGATTTCTCTGCTGGAAGAAATAATGGATTGCGAGGCCGGTTCGGAAAAATCATTCTAGATAGGTACGGTTTGCCTTCAGAAACCATTGGCCGAAACTAAATGTTGATATTTCGTGAAGGAACTGCTAGAATTGCAACTGCTTTTTTCGGAAGCTACGGCTTCGTAAAAAGAAGGGATTCCGTTTTTTGGAGGGGGTGGAATCCCTTTCTTTTTTCGAGCACTTTTGACCCTTCGCTGGATAACCCCCTTCTATGATTCTCGCGTATGAAGACACCTGGCTATGCACTGCCGCAAGTGCCTTCCCGTTTTCAAGCTTATTCACCCGCAGCCGTGTCCAATATGTCGGCGTTTTGACGGTTTGTCGGCAAAACGCCGACATATTGGAAAGAATCTCGACAAAAAGACGAGTAATTGGAGCGTTGCGAAATGATGCCCTGGCAGCACGAATGGGCAACTAGCAGCTCATTATCGTTTTACCTGGTCAACGAATTTGATAGCAGGCAACTATGCTTTTGGGCCACTCAGTTAAGCAAGTTTTGGTAATCGCGCTTTCCAACATCTCGCCTTTCTGCCGAAAAACCGTCATTTTCCCGACATGTTGGAAAGAAACCGGCAGTCGAAGTCTTTGTCAAAGTGCAGCTAGTGCCGTTTGACCAGGTGCTATGGATTTCGAATCTTGCGGTGGGTGCCGTGCTCGGCATAGCGATTTTCGCAGCAACCTACGCTGGCTTTTACCTGCAATATTGGGCGGCGAAAAACGCGCGTAGCAAAATTGACCTGGCTTCTGATAGCGTTGAGGAATAGCCTGCCGTCGCACGTGTTCCGGGTATCAACGGTCCGCACGCAAGAAGCCCGCGAGCTTGAGCGCTTGCGGGCTTCTTACTTGGTTATGTAGCTTCGGCCTATTACAGCACGCGGCGAGCTTCTAGGGCTCGACCGAGCGTTACTTCGTCGGCGAACTCTAGGTCGCCGCCAACGGGCAGGCCGCTTGCCAAGCGCGTGACCTTGATGCCCAGCGGCTTGATCAGGCGCGCCAGGTAGGCCGCCGTGGTTTCGCCTTCCACGTTAGGGTTGGTGGCCAGCACCACTTCCTGGATGTCCTCGGTAGCCAGGCGCTGCATAAGCTGGGCTATATGCAAATCGTCCGGGCCAATGCCGTCCATAGGCGACAGCGCGCCGCCAAGTACGTGGTACAAGCCCTGATACACCGCCGTGCGTTCAATGGGCGGAATGTCGCGCGGCTCACTTACCACGCACAGCAGATGCTGGTTGCGGCTGGTAGAACGGCAGATTTCACACTGATCTTCCTCGGCGTAGTTAAAGCAACGGCTGCAAAAATGCACCGTATCCTTCACTTCCACGATGGCCTGCGCCAAGCGCAGCGCCGTGGCGCGATCGGTGTTCAAAATCCAATACGCCATGCGCTGCGCCGATTTCGGGCCCACGCCGGGAAGGCGCTCCAGCTCGTCAAGCAGTTTTTGAATGGCAGGTGCCGATTGCACGATGCGCGTCCTACATCAAGCCGGGGATGTTCATGCCGCCCGTTGCAGCGTTGATGCGCTGCGTGCCCAGCTCGGATACGCCGCGCAGCGCCTCGTTCACGGCCGCGGTGATCATATCCTGCAGCATCTCGACGTCCTCGGGGTCAACGGCCTCGGGGTCAATGGTAAGGCTGACCAGGGTGTTGTCGCCCTTGGCAACGGCCTTGACCATGCCGCCACCAGCCGTGGCCTCAAACGTCATGTCCTGGATTTCTTCCTGCGCGCGCGCAAGCTCCATCTGCATCTTCTGAGCCTGCTTCATCATGGCGTTCATGTTGCCCATACCGCCGCCGGGGAATCCGCCTTTACGTCCCATATTCGTTCCTATCTTTCACGTGATTGCATTACATCAAACTCTTGCATTGTACCGGGAGCGGCGCAAATGTGCCGCTACTCCTTTACTTCTTCGAACGTGATGCCGTCGCCAAAGCCCGCTTGCAAGATGGCTTGCAGCTCGTCAGGCGTTTGAGCTGCGCCTTCGGAAACGTGCTGCGGCTGCACAACCGGCGCAGGCGCAGGAGCCGCCTTAGGTGTTGCCGAACGCGGGGCGGCAGGCTTTGCAGCTTGCGGGCGCGCGGCACCGCCGGCAACGGGAGGAGCCGGGCGCTGCATGGTTGCACCCATTTGCGGGCGCGCGGCTTGCGGGCGCGGAGCCGCAGCGCGGGGCGCAGGCGCGGGGGCGGCCATCAGCTCGTCTTCAGACGTGGGCGCATCGAAGTCGCCGTAAGGAACCTGGTCGTCCTCCCAAGGCGGCGTATCCACTACAGGGGCCTGCGGGCGTGCCGGAGCCGCCGCACGCGGGGCCGCAACGGCGGGCGTCTGTGGACGCGAAGCCTGAGGGCGTTGCTGCACGGGAGCGGCTGGCGCCGTCTGAGGCTGAGCTTGCGCAGGCTGCTGCCATGGTGCCGCGGGGCGCACGGCTTGCGGGCGCGGGGCTGGCCGCTGCGCAGGTGCTGCGGCGCGCGGGGCTGCCGCTGCGCGCGGGGCCGACGAACTTCCAGCCTGCTGATACACAAACGGCACGTTCTGACCGCCGCAAGCCTGCGAAAGCGCAGCAGCCACGGCATCTTGCACGTCTTGCTTCTGCACGGCCTTGAATGCAAACGCGTTTTCCTTCGGGAATTCGATGGCCAGCATGTTTGATTGCGCATTCCACACGGCTTTGGTGCCTAAGAACAAAACGCCGTACGCCGCCTTGTTGCGCTTGAGCGCGGCAAGCGTTGCCTGCCACATGCGCTGCAACGCGGCGGGGTTTTCCATGGTGACCGCCAGCTGCGGGTTGCCCTGGCTCGACACCGACGGCGCAGGCGCAGGGGCTGCTGCAGCTTGCGGCGCAGCAGTAGGTTGTGCGACAGGTGCGGCGGCTTGCGGTTGCTGCACTGGCTGGCGCACGGGCGCAGCTTGCGGCCGCGACACTGCCTGCCGCGGCGCAGGCGCGGGTTGCGCAACCTGCTGCGGAGCAGACACCGCCGCGGGCTTAGGGGCCACCTGCGGCTGCGGCCGTGACGGCACCGAAGCAGGTGTCGCCGCAGCAACGGGGGCAACGGCTTGCGCAGCAGGCGCAGCGGGCGCACCCACCACGCCCATTGCCACTGCGCTCTTCCCCGCTTCTAGCGCCTCGATGCGCTCGGCCAGCGCCTCAAGCGTCAGGTCGCCATCAGGGCGCACCATGCGCGTGCAGCCGATTTCAAACGACAAGCGCGGATTCGTGGACGTTTTCAGCTCTGCCATCACGTCGCCAAGCACTTGCAGCATGCGTGCCAGGCGGTCGGGGCCGAACAGCGGCAGCTCGTCGGCAAGCTGACGACGCTCCGAAGCGCTCACATCAAGCGCTACGTCGGTGTCCGTTAAGCTCATTACGTACAGATTGCGCACGTGCTGCGCCAGCTCGCGCGCGAATTGTGCCAAGTCGGAGCCCGATTCCACAAAGTCGGCAATCCAGCGGAAGCACGCGGCGGCATCGCGAGCGCCCAGCGCCTTCACCATGTTGCCCAAATCGCTGGAGTCCACGCCGCCCAGCATGCGCTCGGCCACCTCAAGCGTAACCTTGCCTTCGCCGAATGCAATCATCTGCTCAAGCGAGGTCAACGCGTTGCGCATGCCGCCACCGGCATGGTGCGCAATCAAATCCAGCGCGTCGCCCTCGAACTCCACACCTTCCGCCACGCACACCGCGCCCAAGCGCGACACGATGGACTCGTTGGAAATGCGGCGGAAATCAAAGCGTTGGCAGCGCGAGTGGATGGTTTCCGGCACCTTTTGCGGGTCGGTGGTTGCCAGGATGAACACCACGTGATCAGGCGGTTCTTCCAGCGTTTTCAGCAGCGCGTTGAACGCCGCGATGGACAGCATGTGAACCTCGTCGATGATGTAGACCTTGTAGCGCCCGCGCGTTGGCGCAAACTGCACGCGGTTGATAATTTCCTCGCGCACGTTTTCCACGCCTGTGCGGCTTGCGGCGTCTAGCTCGTACACATCGGGGTGCGTGCCCTCGGCAATCATCTGGCAATCTTCGCACGTGCCGTCCGGGTCGGGCGTGGGGCCCTTTTGGCACAAAAGCGCTTTGGCAAGCAAGCGCGCCGTGGTGGTTTTGCCCGTGCCGCGCGGCCCGCAGAACAGGTATGCATGGCTTACTTTGTCCTGCTCAATGGCGTTTTTGATGGTGCGCTCAATCTGCTCCTGCCCCACCACGTCCTCGAAAATTTGCGGACGGTATTTGCGGTACAGCGCCTCTGCCATATGGTTTGCTCCTTGCCGAACATGCGGATATGCGAAAGCCCGGGAAACCCGGGCGTTGTGGTTTGCCACCATTATACGGGCATTGCGCCGCCACATTCGCCGCCGCTTGCCCCGAACACGAAAAACGCCCGGAGCACATGCACCGGGCGTTTGAAGCAACTAATATGCGAACGTGTGCTACAAGGTTGACGAAGCCGCCTTACGCGTTCTTCTTGCGGCTGTTTAGCGCTGCCTTTACTGCGCCGATGACGGCCGGGGCCACCGAAACCGCTACGATGCCCAGCACGATAACCTCGAAGTGCTGTTGCACGAACGGCACGCCACCGAAGAAGTAGCCTACCAGCACGAACAAGCTGACCCACGAAATGCCGCCGATGGCGTTGAAAAGCGTGAACTTCGCAAAGTTCATGTGGCCCGTGCCGGCAATGAACGGGGCGAACGTGCGGAAAAACGGCATGAAACGTGTGATGACGATGGTCAGCCCGCCGTACTTGGCGAAGAAGCCGTCAAGCTTTGCCATGCGCTCGGGCGTGAGCGCCTTAACCTTGCCCGAATCGATGATGCGCTTGCCGAAGAAGCGCGCAATCCAGTAGTTCGACGTGTTGCCCAAAATGGCCGCCGCGTAAAATACCAGAAGCGTTGCCCACAGATGCAGCCCGCCGCCATCGGCCGAAAACACGCCCGCTGCGAACAGCAGCGAGTCGCCCGGCAAAAACGGGAAGAACACCAGGCCTGTTTCCACGAACACGATAAAGAACAGCGGCGTGTACACCCATACCGCGCCAAGCGTGACGATCCACCCAGCAATGGCGCCGCGTGGGTCGCTGAGCAAGTTCAGGAAGAAATTTACGATATCCATGCAAACCTTTCGAACGCTTTGCGCCACGGATATGCCGCGTATGCGGCGCATCTATGCAGGCTGCGGGCGCAAAAAGAGCATCCTATATGGGACAGGGCGCTCGTCAGAGGCCCCTTATGGCTGCTTCCTCCCGGACCTGACCAGGTTCGGAACTTGGCGCCGCCCCGACCCATATAAGATGCTCGTTGTGACGGTTGCTTAGTATAGGGCACATTTTGTCGCGCGCCGGCCACACCGTGCGCGCGTTACCAAATGCACACAGGCCCCTTACACCTGCCTTACGCCGGAAAGTACGCCGTTTAAGCCTTCGAACATGCACACGCTGGTTGTTTCAGCCAAGCTTTCAAGCGGGATTTCCGAATCGGAGATAAGCCAGCGGCGATACACCGCAACCAACCCGGCGCAGAAAAACGACACGATGTAGGAGAGGTACGGGTCGTCGCGACGCAGGCCCAGCAGGTTGTCTTCCATCAGCACGGTAACCAAGCTTGCTTCTAAACGATCGAGCACATCTTGCAGCGACACATGCTGCAGCACGCGCTTGCTGCGCGATACGTCGGGCGCCAGCGCCAGGCTAATGCTTTCGAACAGCTTGCTCACGTCCAGGCGCTTTCCGTCACCCGAATGCAGCGCGTCGCGGCAGCTGTCCACGATGTTTTGCGCTTCGTCGCGAATTACCTCGTCCACCAAATCACTTACCGAGCCGTAATGCAGGTAGAACGTTTTGCGGTCGATGTCGGCTTCGCGCGCAATGGAAGCAATCGTGATCTTGTGATAATCCTGCTCTTCCATCAGCTTGAAAAACGCCTCGCGAATGGCCTTGCGCGTACGCACCACGCGACGATCCGTTGAACGGCGCGCATCCTTGGCATCAGCTGCGTTCGAACCACTATCACTCATATGACCTACGCCTTCCCCATTGCCCATCCTTGTACCTGCGAAACCCGCAGGCAGGCTATTGCACAGGCGCTATTGTACCTGTTTCTTTTTCCTCACGTGTGGGAAAAAGCCATTCGCTTTCCGACGTGGACAATGTGCCCAATATGTCACGTGCTTTTCAACATATCAACGATATATGCTCTATTTTCCCCGTTCGTTGCAAAACGGTCAATTGCAGAAAAACTAATTCGGGCTACACTTTAAGGTGAAGTTATTCTACATCTGTGTATTTTTATGGGGGCTCTATGAAAGCGACTGATCAAATCAAACGTGCCGCCTTGGAAAAGACGGTTGATTACTTCCTTGACAATCCGGAAGAGCACATCGCAAAAATTATGGACCTGCTGGACAAGGTGGCGCCTGCCGACTTGTTCCCCAGCCAGCGTGCAGCGTTTCGCGGCGCCATTGACAACCAGAACAATTGGTACCAATTGATAATGCACATGCTTGACTACATGAACCCGCAGGTGCGCGACCGGCTGGTAAAGACGTTTTTGATTGACGGCAACCTGATGGCGTGGCCGAAGCAGGAGCAGATGCGCCGCGAGCTGGGTTGCAACATCCCCTGGGCAATTCTGCTTGACCCCACCAGCGCCTGCAACCTGCACTGCACCGGCTGCTGGGCCGCCGAATACGGCCACAAGCAAAACCTTTCGTACGAGGAAATAGACAGCATCATCAACCAGGGCGTTGAGCTGGGAACACACGTGTACATCTACACCGGCGGCGAACCGCTGGTGCGCAAGCGCGACCTTATCCGCTTATGCGAAGCGCACCCGGATTGCGCGTTTTTGTGCTTCACGAACAGCACGCTGATAGACGAGGAATTCTGCCAGGATATGCTGCGCGTTGCGAATTTCGTACCGGCCATTTCGGTTGAAGGGTTCGAAGAAGCCACCGACGCGCGGCGCGGCGCAGGGACGTATGCCAAAGTTGCGCACGCCATGGAACTGCTGCGCAGCCACGGCCTGCCGTTTGGTGTGTCGTGCTGTTTTACCTCGGCAAACGCTGATTCCATTGCATCTGAGCAGTTCTTTGATTGGCTGATTGCGCAAGGCGCGCTGTTTGCCTGGATTTTCACGTACATGCCCGTTGGCGTGGGTGCGCCCACCAGTTTGATGGTTCGTCCCGACCAGCGCGAGCACCTGTACCATTTCGTACGCGAGATGCGCCAGACAAAGCCACTGTTCACGCTTGATTTTCAAAATGACGGCGAATTTGTGGGCGGCTGCATTGCAGGCGGACGACGCTACCTGCACATCAACGCGGCGGGCGATGTTGAGCCGTGCGTGTTCGCGCACTACTCCAACGCCAACATCCGCACAAGTTCGCTGTTTGACGCGCTGAAGTCGCCTTTGTTCATGGAGTATTACCGCGAGCAGCCGTTTAACGACAACTACCTGCGCCCCTGCCCCATGCTAGAGAACAAGGACGCGCTGGCGGACATGGTCAAGCGCGCCGGCGCGCATTCAACCGACTTGCAGGCAAAGGAAAGCGCTGCGGATTTGTGCGCGAAGTGCCACGAGTCCATTGACGCCTGGGCGCCTGTTGCTGACCGTTTATGGAACAACCCTGCCGATCCGCTGGCCGCCAAGCGCCGCGATGCGGGCCAAGGCCTTGCCGAAACCGACAAGGAGAAGCTAAGCGAACAAGGCCGCAGCCGCGTTGTCCCAGCATAAGCAAGCGCAGGCCCGGCCCCTGCCACGCCCTGCCAGACCCGACGAAGTGTGACAGTTCACCCGACCCCTGTCCCACTACGCAAGTCGGGCCCGGTTGTGCGACCGGGCCCGACTTGTTTTACACCAGCTGGAACAGGAAGAATTTCAGGTAGTTCGTTTCGGGGACGCCCCAGACGATGGGGTGATCGGGCGCTTGCTGACGTTCCTCGATTTGGCGCAGCTGCACCCCGGCATCGTGCGCGGCGCTTGCCACCACGTGCTTGAATCGCTCGGTGTCCATGAAGTGGCTGCAGCTGCAGGTGGCCAGATAGCCGCCGCGCGGCAGCAACTTCATGGCGCGGTAGTTGATTTCCTTGTACCCACGAGCCGCGCTGTTGATGGTTTTACGGCTTTTCGTGAACGCTGGCGGATCAAGCACAATGAAGTCGTACGTGCGGTCATGCGCCGCCTCAAGGGCGGGCAGCAGGTCGAACACGTTCGTTGCCGTGAAGTCCATGTGCTCTTCCAAGCCATTGAGCTGGGCATTCTTGCGCGCCTGCGCAACGGCAAGCTCCGAGATGTCCACGGCGTTGACGTACGCTGCCCCGCCGTGCGCGGCGTTAAGCGCAAAGCTGCCCGTATGCGTGAAACAGTCGAGCACGTGCTTGCCTGCCGCAAGCTTGGCAACGGCGCAGCGGTTGTACTTCTGGTCTAGGAAAAAACCCGTTTTCTGGCCGTTTTCGAAGTCAACCTCGTAGCGCACGCCGTTTTCCTCGATCTGCGTGGTGGTAGGCCCGAACGCCTCGGTGCCCGGAGCGTCCGGTGCCAACGGGTCCAAGCTTGTGCCTTCGCCCTGACAAGCCGCGCCCGCAAACCACCCTGCTGTTTGCTGCAGGCCCTCCAGCTTGCGCGTAGCGGCGTCGTTGCGCTCGTACAGGCCGCGGATTGTAACGCCGTCTTCGGCCAGCACCTCAAGCAGCACGGGGAAAATCACCGGCTTGAGCTGTTCCATGCCAATGGAGAGCGTTTCGGCAACCAACACGTCGTTGAAACGGTCGACCACCAAGCCCGGAAAACCGTCCGCTTCGCTGAACAGCACACGACAGCAGCTGGCATCGGCGCCCATGACGGTTTTGCGGTACTGCCACGCCCATGCAACCTTGCGCTTCCAAAACGCCCGGTCAAACGTATCGTTTGCGTTGCGCGTGATAAGGCGGATGCGAATTTTGCTGTTCTGCGACAACAGGCCCGTGCCCAAATACGACCCCTTGCGGTTCACCACGTCAACAAGGCTGCCGTTCGGCACGCTATCGCCTGCGCCGGGCGCACCCTCCATGAACAGCACCTCGGCCTCGTACACCCACGGATGCCCCTTAGCCAGCGCATGCTCGCCCTTCGGCGTAATAGTAGCGCGGGGATACGGTCGTTGAGCTTTCATGAGGGTCCTTTCTAAACGAAAACGCGCAACGCGAGGGTAACGTCCTCGCGTTGCGCGATGCAAGCATATCCGAGCTGAAACCTTACAGCAAACGGAGAGAAACTTCCTTGAGCTGGCGGCCAGTGACGGCGTTCGGGGCACCGGTCATGGGGTCGGACGCGCTGGAAGTCTTCGGGAAGGCGATGACGTCGCGAATGGACTGCTTGCCGGCCAGCAGCATGACCAAGCGGTCAAGGCCCAGGGCAATGCCGCCGTGTGGCGGAGCGCCCAGCTCAAGCGCGTGGATGAGGTGACCGAACTTCTCCTCCATCTGATCGTCTTCGACGCCCAGGCGACGCAGAACGCGCTTCTGCAGCTCGGCGTTGTGGATACGGATGGAGCCGCCGCCCATCTCAAAGCCGTCCATGACGATGTCGTACGAGTAGCTGGAGCATGCCAGCGGATCGGTTTCGATCTTGTCCCAATCGGCCTCGGGGATCATCGTGAAGGGATGATGCTCGGCCGCGTACTTCTTCTCTTCCTCGTCGTACTTGAACATGGGGAAGTCCACAACCCACAGCAGGGCGTGGCCCTCACGCGGGATGTTCAGGGCCTCGGCCATGTGCAGGCGCAGCGCGGAAAGCACGGCAGAAGCGGTAGCATACGTGTCGGCAGCAAACAGCAGCAGGTCGCCCGGCTCAACACCGGCAGCTTCCTTGATGGCCGCGTGCACTTCGTCGCCCAGGAACTTGATGATGGGGCTCTTGCCCTTCAGCTCGGCATCGGCGTCGGTGTAGGCAATCCATGCCATGCCCTTGGCGCCGTTGGCGGCAGCCACGTCAGCCAGCTTCTCGATGTCGCCGCGAGACCAGTTGCCGGCACCTTTGGCGTTGATGCACTTCACCACGTTGCCCGCGTCAACGGCCTTCGAGAACACGCCGAAGCCGCAACCGCGCACAACCTCGGTGAGGTCCACGAGCTCCATGCCGAAGCGCACGTCGGGGCGGTCGCAACCGAAGCGGTCCATGGCCTCTTTCCACGGCATGCGCTGAAGCGGGAACTGGTGCTCAACGCCGGCGGCGGTAAGCACTTCCTTGAACACGCCTTCCATGAGGTCCATCACGTCGGTTTCCTGCACGAAGGACATCTCGATGTCCACCTGCGTGAATTCCGGCTGACGGTCGGCGCGCAGGTCCTCGTCGCGGAAGCAGCGCGCGATTTGGTAGTAGCGCTCGATGCCGCCGACCATGAGCATCTGCTTGAACTGCTGCGGGGACTGCGGCAGCGCGTAGAACTTGCCCGGGTTCGGGCGAGAAGGCACCAAGTAGTCGCGAGCACCCTCGGGCGTGGAGTTGGCCAGGATGGGCGTTTCCACCTCGATGAAACCGCGCTCGTTCAGCGCAGCGCGCATGGCCTGGGCAACCGTGTGGCGCAGGTGCAACGCTTTGTACATTTCGGGGCGACGAAGGTCCATGTAGCGCCACTTCATGCGCGTGGTTTCGTCGGTTTCGATGCCGTCTTCAATGGAGAACGGCGGAGTGACGGACTCGTTGAGCACGTTGACCTTGCTGGCCAGCACCTCGATCTCGCCGGTGGCCATGTTCGGGTTCACAGCGTCGGCGCCGCGGTCGCGCACCTTACCGCTTATCTGCAGCACGAACTCGCGGCCCAGATGCTCGGCCTTGTGGAAGTCCTCTTCGAACACGCAATCAGGGTCGACGACGATCTGCGTGTAACCCGTGCGGTCACGCAGGTCGCAGAAAATCAGCCCGCCGTGATCGCGGTTGTGCCAAGCCCAGCCGCACAGCGTGACCTCACGGCCCACGTCGGACTTGCGCAGCTCGCCGCACGTAGCGTCGTGCATGCAAAACTCGTTGATGTAATCCGTCATTCTTTCTTGCTCCTTGCAATGCTTTATGGGCGCCCGCCCTTTGCTTACGCGCGGACGGGTTGTTGCTCAAACTTGGTCATTGTACAACACCGAAGGGGCTGAAAGCCCCGCAGGCTTTCAGCCCCTTCGAAAACGACACGGAAGATAGCAGACGCGCGGCGCGCGGCGCGCGCCGGTGGCGTTCGGCCGATGGGCAACCGTGAACAGGGGACGGAGCGGGTGTTCGCGATTAAACTTGCTTACCCCAAAACGAGCACGTGAACACCTCCTCCGTCCCCCTGTTCACGTATACCTCTTAGCCGAACGCCGGCTTTTGCTATTCCTCGGTGCCAAAGACGTCTTCGATGCTGGCTTTCGCGCCGCCGAACGGCTCGCCACCGAATTGTGCCAGCAACATTTTCGCCTGCTCAAGCTTCACGAAGCGCTCGTGGTGGGTCTGCATGTTGCGCACCTTCACCTGGCCGGCGGCCACCTCGTCGGGGCCGAGCACGGCCACCATACGCGCGCCCACCTTGTCGGCCAGCTTGAACTGGCTTTTCAGGCTACGATGCTGGTGGTCCATCTCCGCCGCCACGCCCGCGTCGCGGCACGCCTGCACAAGGCTGAACGCCTCGGCGCGCACGCTGTCGTCCACGCACGCCACGAAAATGTCGCAGTTTTGCGCGCTGGGAAACGTTCCGCCTGCAGCTTGAATGGCAAGCGCGCAACGCTCGTAGCCCAGCGCAAAGCCGAAGCCCGGCGTGGGCCGACCGCCCACTTCCTGGCACAGTTTGTCGTAGCGACCGCCGCCACCGATGGCGTTTTGGCTGCCCATGCCCTGGTCAACCTGCACCTCGAACACCGTGCGCGTGTAGTAGTCAAGGCCGCGCACCAGCTTGGAGTCCTCGATATAGGAAAGGCCCGCACCGTCTAAGTACGTTTTCACGGCCTCGTAATGCTCGCGGCACTCGTCGCACAGGTAATCGGAGATCTTCGGAGCGCCATCCATAACCTGGGCGCAGCCAGGGTTTTTGCAATCGAACGCGCGCAGCGGGTTGATTTCCGCGCGGCGCATGCACTCGTCGCACATCTCGTCGGCATGCTCGTTCATGTAGGCGCGCACGGCCTCGCGGTACTTCGGGCGGCACTTCTCGCAGCCCATGGAGTTCACCAGCAAGCGCGTTGCGTTCATGGGAATGCCGATGGCAGCGTAGAAACGCATGAGCATGATGATGCCCTCGGCGTCTACGCTGGGGTCTTCCGCGCCCAAACATTCGATGCCCACCTGGTTGAACATGCGCTGACGGCCCTTTTGCGGACGCTCTGCGCGAAACATGGGGCCGGCGTACATAAGCTTGGCCGGCGCCGCGCCCTGCGGCACCAGGTCGTGCTGCACCACGGCGCGCACCACGCCGGCCGTGCCCTCGGGGCGCAGGCTCAAACGGCTTTTCGCCTTGATGGTGCCGCCGTCCATGACGCGCTTGAAATTCTCACCGGAAATAGCCGTGAACATTTCCTTGGACACCACGTCAGTTGCCTGCCCGATGCCGCGCACGAACAGGTCGGTTTGCTCGAACAGCGGCGTTTCGATGGGCTGATAGCCGTACCGGGCGAAAATGCCGAAAGCGGTGTCGCGGAAATGCGCCCAGAACTTCGCCTCATCGGGCAGCAGGTCGCGCGTTCCTTCCGGAGAATTGATAGCCATGGTGGTTCCTTTGACTCGTTTCTGTACAGGTGGTTCTTGAATGGTTCATTGTAGCGCAGGCGTGAAATGCACAGACGGCACCAGTTCATAACCCCACGCAATCAGCGCGAGAGCGCGGGTTGGCTTATGCGGGCTCGCCGAAGCTGCGCAGCACGCCCATGAGCGCGTCGTCGGGGCGGTAGCGCAGGCGCGTGGCAAGCAGGCTGCGCGTAACATGCGGCAAGCCGGCATCGCACGCCGCCGCTAACGCCGCGTCCAGCGCATCAAGCGCTTCCGGAACAGGCGCCAGCGGAACGTCGTTGGCGCGCAAGCATTCCTCGGCCTGCTCGTGCGACGGGATGGCGATGCCCGTTTCGTCCACCATTTCCTTCAGCTCCGCGGTTGCCTGCAGTGCGATGGCCGGCGAGGCCTCGACGGCCTTTAGGTAGCACGCCACGCCCACATCGGGCCGGCCAAGCTTCCACGCCACATAGCCCAGCTGGTAGTACATCAACGACACATCGGTTGCCTGCAGCGCCACGCGCAGGCCCGCAACCAGCGTTTCCCAAGCATGTTCCATATCGCCCTGCAGCATGTACGCGCGCCCTAAAACGCGGTAGCCCATGGCGGTTGCCGGAGCCATGGCAACGGCCTGCGCACCATAGCGAATGGCCTCGTCGGCACGTTCGAACGAGCGCTCGAGCAGATGCACTATCTCAAGGTGGCACAGGAAAAACGAGTCGGGCACCACGCGCACGCGCTTTCCCGCATCGGCCTGCGCCTGCGGCACGAGCGAGCACGCGCCAGCTCGGGCCAGGTTGTACAGCACGCGCGAACCATACCCGTCGAACGCGCGGAACACCTCGGACGACCCGTCAACGAAACCATCAAGCAGCTGCGCCTCGGACACGGCATCCACCAGCGCCGCAACCGCGGCCGCCTGATCGGTTTCCGCCAACGCGTGAGCGCGGCCAAGCGCAACCAGGCAGCGGTCGTCGCCCAGAAAGCGGCTTACCACCGCGTTTTGGTCCGCTGCGTCCACGGTGCCCTCGGCAAGCGCGCTCATCAAACGCGTGCATGCAGACACGGCGCGTTCGTCCTTCGCTTCAACGGCGTGCATCTGCACCTCGCGCACCGCGGCAATGGCCTCGGACGTGTTTCGAGCGCCAACCAGCGTATCAGCCAGCTGCTCAGCCGTGCGGCGATACGCCGTGTCGTATTCGATGTCCATGTCGCGCTCGCATGGGGCACCCAACGCTTCCTGGGCATACGCGGGCAGCGCGGCGTCACCCGCACCGCCTGCGTTCCACGCCTCGAACACCGGGTGCATCAAGCGCGGGTCGGGCAGCGCGGCGCCGGCAACGTTGAAGCCTGCGCCTTCTTGCTGCAGCAACTTGCGCGCGTCGCCTGCCTGCGCGTCAACGAAGCCCTGCGTTCGCTCGTAAGCCTCGCGCGTAAGGTTGACCTCGAACAACGCCACAGAGGCATCGGGGTGCGGCGCGCCATCAGCAGGTTGCGAAGCGGACCCAACCGGCCAAGCCAGCAGCTTTACGCGCCCCACCTGCGCTTCTGCTTCAAACGCATGCGCCGCCAGCAACAGCCCCACGTGCATGGCGTACGAGAGCGCTTGCTCTTGCCCGCGCGCGCCCTCGCCCGCCGGCATAAGCTTGGCCGTAGGCACCGTCAAGCCGAAGGCAACCGCACCCGAAGCACCATCAACGCGCAGCTGCGCGTCCACGCGCACCGGAAGGCGCAGCTGTTCGACGGCAAGCGCCAAGCGGCAGCGCAAGCCCCACTCCCCTGCCGCTTGACCTGCGGGGGCGCTCTCAAGTTCGCCACCGGCAGGCTTTTGGGCCGCCACGGTGTCAAACAAGCTTTCGTCAACGTGTTCGCATTCCGCAAGCGACGCTTGGCACGCGCGCTTGTCTAAGCGCTCGCACAGCAGCACGAAGCGGTTCAGTGCCGACTCAACGCCCCACAGTGCCTCGGCGGGAATGCTATCGTCATCTTTGTTCGTTACCAGATAACAGGTATGCGCATAGCGCGTAGAGCGCACCAAGCGAACCGCTTCATCGGGAATGCCCTGCTCATGCAGCTGTTCAAGCCCTGAAGCCTCAAGGTTGCGCACCAGCAGCTCAACCGCACCGGGGGCCGAAAGCTGCGGGTCTGCCAGCACGTCGTGCACCTCGCGCACAAACGAGCGCAGCCCGGCAAACGGCTTTTCGGGCTCCACGGCATCAAGCAAGCGCGCAACATCGTGGCTTGGCACCGCCGGAGCGCCCAAACCAGGGCGATAGCAAAACGCCAAAAATGCGCGGGCCATGAATTCCTTGTACGTAAGCCCATCGGCATGCGCGCCGAAGTTGTACCAGGTATCGGAAATGCTGTACCAGTCGCGCGCTTCCTTGTACGAAGCAATCGCGCGCGCGTCCTTCTTTTCGCCGTCGCGCACGTACACGTAGCCTGCCGACGCGTTGTTCACGCGCTCCTTTCCGAAGTGCGCGATCTCCAAATCGGGAAGGCGCGCCGGCGGGGCTATCTGAGGCTCACTGCAGGCAAATGCACGGCCGTACACGTCAACGTACGCAACAATACGCATGGCCTGATCAGGCTCGTTGCCTTCAGCATGCACCACGTACATGCCGCCGCTTGCCGGCTTTGGGCGCATGGCGCGGCCGCCAACTATGCCGAAGGTGCCCGCAGGCTCATCGCCGCCCGGCAACGCCGGCACGCTGCCCTCGTACGCGTACAGCCGCACACCGAGCAGCTTCTCGTGCGGCTCAAGCCGCCACACGCCATCTTTTCCCGCAACCTCTTGCAACGCATCCGTCCTTTCCAAAACCTGACGAATAGCTTACCAGAGTGTTGCGCTTAGCAAGCCGTTACCTTACAACCGGTCCACAGAGCACCGCGCCTTCGGCATCAGCATCGCGCACAACCGTCACGGGCACGCCATATGCAAGCGACAGCACCTCGGGGCGCAGCAAGTCCTCTGCGCTGCCCGCTACGCGATGACCATCACGCATGAGCAGCACCCCGCGCGCACCGCACTGCGCCACGTGCGCCGGAGAATGCGTGGTCATTACCACGCCCAACCCCTTTTCGGCAAGCGTGCGCACGGCCGATAGCACGCGTGCTTCGTTTCCCAAGTCCAAGCTCGCACACGGCTCGTCCATCATAAGGTAGCGCGCACCTTGCGCCACCGCGCGGGCAATAAGCACCATCTGACGCTGACCGCCCGAAAGCTCGGTATATGCCCGATCCGCCAAATCCAGAATGCCCAGCTCGTTCATAGCGCGGCGTGCCACCTCGTAGCTTGTTGCGCCCGGACGACCGAACAGCCCTCCTGTTGCCGACGCGCCCATGACCACCACATCGGCCGCCGTAAACGCAAACGGAGGCGTATGCGCCTGAGGCACGTACGCAAGCAGGTGCGCGCGGCGCTGATCGGAGCAGTGCAGCACGTCCTGCCCATCAACCTCCACCGAACCGCCAAGAGCCGCAAGCAGGCCTAGCATGGTGCGAAACAACGTGGTCTTCCCAACGCCATTAGGTCCAAGCAGGCAAAACACGCTTCCCTGCTCCACTTCGGCATTGAAACCCTTTATAACGGCACGCCCACGATACCCGCACGACAGGTCCTTCACGCAAATGCTCACAGCCATTCCTTCCTTCCGCGTGCCAGCAAGAACAGAAACAGCGGGGCGCCAATAAGCGCCGTCAGCACGCTAATGGGCAGTTCACCAGGTATGGCAATGCGGGCAATGTCGTCCACCACCACCATAAAGCACGCCCCACCCAGCATGGATAGCGGGATAAGCGAGCGGTAATTAGGCCCCGTGACCAGGCGCGTTATATGCGGGATAATAAGGCCAACCCAGCCAACCGAACCGCACATGCACACCGTTATAGATGTAAGCAGCGTAGCGGCCGCAATAATAACGGCGCGGGTTTTGCCCACGTTCACGCCCATAGCGCGCGCCTCGTCGTCACCGAACGACATAACGTTGATACGCCAGCGCAGGGCAAGCAGCAAGCCGCCGCCAATAACAAGACAGGCCGCCATAGTCCATACGTTGGCTTCGTTTCCGCTGCGCGCAAAGCTTCCCATCAGCCAGTACGTAATCTGCGGAAGCGTGTCATCGGGATCGGCCACGTATTTCAAAAGCGAAGTGAACGCGGAAAACACCGATGCAATAACCGTGCCTGCCAAGATCATTACCACAATAGCGTTGCCCGTTTTACCGAACGACCGCGCAATGGCCATGACCACCAGCACCGCGATAATACCGAACGCAAACGACATGGCATGAACCGCAATGCTAGACAGGCCCAGCAGCAGCGCCAGCGCGGCACCTGCGCCAGCGCCCGCCGAAACGCCCAGAATATCGGGCGACACCATGGGGTTCTTGAAAATCCCCTGGTAAGCGGCCCCCGAAACCGCCAGCGCAGCACCAGCTAAGGCGGCTATAACCACGCGCGGCAAACGGATAACGGCAAGTACGGTAACGGCCTTGTCGTTCGAAGAGGTCTGTGCAAGCCCAAACTTTGCCGCCACAACCCCCGCAATATCTGAAACGCTTATATCATACGTGCCCACCGTCAGCGACACCGCCACCATGACCACAAGCAAAACCGCAAGCGCTATGCCAACCGCCCACTCGCGCGCCATCACACGCGCATGTCCCGGCAGCGCCGCGCTTTGCTTCACTCGTTTTTCCATGTCATCCTTTGCAAAATATGCCGAAACGGCCCACGGCGAAGGGAAGTGGCCGCAGAGCCGTTCGGCGTAACGGAAAAATCTTCAGGATGCGCCTTATGCGCGCTTGCCTTGACCACCCTGCGGGTTGCCAGCACCGGAAGACGTAGCGCCAGACAGGATATTCTGAGCATCGGCATCGGAAAGCTCAGTGTTGTAGAAGTTCTTGTAGAAATCCTGCAGCACTTGTTGCATATCCTGGTCAGCATACAATTCTGGGTACATAACCGAGCCCAACCACGGAGCCATGAGCGCACCCTCGGCGCTGCGCACGCACCATAAGTACAGCGCCGTAGGACACACGTATACGTTGCCGTTTTTCACCGCGTCAACATCGGCCAATGCGGAGTCGGAAAGGATCTGGTCCTTCACATTCGTGTTCATGGTCACAATGTACTCAGGGTTCCACTTCACAATCTGTTCAGCGTCGACGCTGCGGTACTGCCCGCTTTGCGCGCCCTCGTACCCCGCCGCCACGTTCTTCGCGCCAACAGCCTCGTAATATGCGTTGGAGATGTCCTTATCGTCGGCACACACGTACTGGTCGCCGCTCACGTTCATCTGCAACACCGTATGCTTTTGGGCATCGGTAAGCTTTGAAGCACGCTGCTGAGCGTCAGAAATGCTTTGCTTATAGTATTCAACGAACTGCTGGGCACGGGCGTATTCCTCGTCGCCCAGAATTTCGCCGATGGTTAGGAAGTTGTTACACATATCTTCAACGGTTGACAGCTTGTTCAGCGCCACCACGGCAATACCCGCTTGACGCAGCTGCTCAAGCTGCTCATCGCTGTATACGCTAGCCGGACCATACACCACCTGCACATCGGCGGCAATCAGATCTTCCACCGAAGACGAGTCGTAGCTGTTGGGGTTCGACTCGTTATAATCGGCGAACACTGCCTTGAACGCATCGGAAATCTGCTTGTTCGAAGCGGCGGCAATCTTTCCATTGCCCGCACAGAACATCTCAGTTGTCTGCGCGAACGCGCCCATGGTGGGAGCCACGCGTTCCACCTGAGCCGGAATGGTTACCTCATTGCCGTTGCTGTCGGTAACGGTGCGCGTTGCAGCCTGCTCTTCGGTAGCTTGCGTGTTGGTAGCAAAATCTGCGGTTTGCTGCTGTGCGCACCCCGCCAGCAAACAACTAGACATCAGCACGGCCGATAGCGCCACGCCGGTAAGCTTCGTAAGGTTCATAGCGTTCCTTTCAATCCTTCTTTTCGCCTTCCGATGCACGACCATAGCCGCCATGCGGCACGTAGAACAATGGTGAAAAAGGGGTGAAAACGCTATAATGCCTTATCAAAGTATAATCTTGATTCAGAATAACATGATTGCAAGGAGCTTTTCATCATGCAGCTGCGTCGTCAAACAACCAACCGAGCAAGTCAAACCATCGCTTTTCTTGTTGCGGCGTCAACTATTTGTTGCTGGACTAGCGTGATGGGGGCCTTAGCCGCAAAGGGCATCGACCACAGTTTGCTTGACGGCGTTACCTGCGCCGCAGTAGTGGCACTTGGAGGTGCAGGCGCCCTAAGCGCAGCCGTCCGAAAGCGCAACAAGCAGGCACCGTCATGCCTTGACGAAAAGCACTTGCAGGAGCTAAGCGCAGGCGCAAACCATACAGCCGGCACCACCTGCACAGCGCCGAAGGCCGAAAGCCTGCCAGCGGAGCCCCCGTTAAACCCCACCGAGCAAGCGTGCCTTGCTCTTGCCCAAGCCCACAATTTATCGCTGCGCGAGCGCGAGGTGCTCAATCTTATGGCAACCGGTATCACCGGCAAGGAAATTGCTATCGCATTAACGCTGTCGTACAACACGGTGAAGTCTCACATTCGCCATATTTATGACAAGCTGGACGTTCATCGCAAACAAGACCTGGTCGACCTTATCGAACAGCAAAAAGAACGCCTTGCATAAAAAAGCCGCCTGCCCTGCGGCAAGCGGCTTTCCTGCGCTCAAATAAGCTGTCCAGCAGCACTGTTGCTGCTTGTTATTCCCCTACACGCTGGGAGTTTTCGAACGTGAAGCGGCCCATCTTCACGCCACCTAAGATGTGGATGTGGAAATGCTTCACCGTTGCGGCCGAATCGGGACCGGTGTTCATGACCGTGCGGAAGCCGGACTCGCGCACGCCCTTGAGCTCGGCCACCTTCGGCACCACCGACAGCATGTGACCCAGCACCTCGGCCGGAATGCCGTCGCACAAATCGTCGTAGTGTTTCTTCGGCACCAGCAGCGTGTGCACCGGCGCTTCAGGCTCGATGTCGTCGAACGCAAAGCAGATGTCGTCCTCGTACACCTTGTTCGTGGGAATCTCGCCGGAAATAAGCTTGCAGAACAGGCAATCGTCAGCCATAGGGGCTCCTTTCGCTATGAACGGCGCCGCAGCGCGCGGCGCCTGCACACGGGGAAGAGCACAGCCGCCCTTCCCCAACCAGCACTTACAGGTGAGAGACTACCAAATCGCCCATACCCACGGTGCCCACAACCTTGTCGGCCGGGGTGGAGGCATCCTTCAAGTCGCCCGTGCGCCAGCCCTCGTTAAGCACGTTGGTAACGGCGCGGCGGATATCGTCGGCAGCCTCGTTCATGTCGAAGCTGTAGCGCAGCATCATCTCGACGGACAGAATCTGCGCCAGCGGGTTGGCAATGCCCTGGCCGGCAATGTCGGGAGCGCTGCCGTGGCTGGGCTCGTACAGGGCCGTGGAGTCGCCCAGGCTTGCCGACGCCAGCATACCTAGCGAGCCGGTGATCTGCGCGGCCTCGTCGGAGAGGATGTCGCCGAACATGTTCTCGGTGACCACCACGTCGAAG
>ERZ808240.754-NODE-754-length-41470-cov-11.509357_pt1 | contig 41470 bp, 29 predicted proteins | sample MGYA00521084_ERZ808240 | MGnify/ENA primary metagenome ERZ808240 (study PRJEB31516, sample SAMN03275571) | gut metagenome | biome: mammalia-associated habitat; material: feces | host: Papio cynocephalus | place: Kenya | collected 2012-08-06 ... | reverse complement strand
GATAGCGATCAGCTTACAGCCGGGGAACCATATGTGTCCCCAATGACCGGTCATTCATATACGTCCCCAATGAACGGAAAGGCCGCCCTGGTTGGGGGCGGCCTTGTGGATTAGCTCTCGATATAGTCCTTGAGCTTGCTTGAGCGGCTCGGATGGCGGAGCTTCGCCAGCGTCTTCGACTCGATCTGTCGGATGCGCTCGCGCGTGACGCCGAACTCGCGTCCGACCTCCTCGAGCGTACGGGGATGCCCGTCCACGAGACCGAAGCGCAGCTCGATGACCTTGCGCTCACGGTCGGCGAGCGAGTCGAGCACCTGGGTGAGCTGCTCCTGCAGCATAGAGAAGCTGGCGGCATCGGGCGGAACGACGGCCTGCGAGTCCTCGATGAAGTCGCCGAGCTGGGAGTCCTCCTCCTCGCCGATCGGCGTCTCGAGGGAGACCGGCTCCTGGCTGATCTTCTGGATCTCGCGCACGCGGTCGGCGCTCATATCCATCTCGGCACCGATCTCCTCGGGAGTCGGGTCGCGGCCGAGGTCCTGCAACAGCTGGCGCTGAACGCGGACGAGCTTGTTGATGGTCTCGACCATATGCACCGGGATACGGATGGTGCGGGCCTGGTCGGCGATGGCGCGCGTGATGGCCTGGCGGATCCACCACGTGGCGTAGGTGGAGAACTTGAAACCCTTTTGGTAGTCGAACTTCTCGACGGCGCGGATGAGGCCCAGGTTGCCCTCCTGGATGAGGTCGAGGAAGAGCATGCCGCGGCCGACGTAGCGCTTGGCGATGGAGACGACGAGGCGGAGGTTCGCGCTGATGAGCGCCTGCTTGGCCTCGAGACCCACGTTCTCGACGCGGGTGAGGCGGCGCATCTCGGCACGGGTGAGCTCGATCTCGCCGGCGTCGGCCGCCTCGAGCTTCTCGGTGGCCTCGAGACCGGCCTCGATCTTCATGGCGAGGTCGACCTCCTCCGAGGCGGTCAGCAGGTCGACCTTGCCGATCTCCTTGAGGTACATACGGACCGGGTCGCCGGTGAGCATGACGGTCGAGGCGTCGATGCCGCGGACGCGCGACTTGGAACGCGAGGTACGCACGGTGCGCTTCTTCTGCTTCTTCGAAGAGCCCATCTCGGCATCCGCCTGGCGGGCGACCTTGAGCTCGTGGTCGTCGAGGGATCCGGAATCGTGCTCGTCCTCGTCGTCGAAATTATCGTTGTCATCGGAATCGTCGTCTGCCATGGGGGCGTCGTCCGATCCGCTGGCGGAGATGATCTGGATGCCGCTGTTGCGCAGGGCGGAGTACACCGCGGTGAGCTGCTCATCCGTGACGTCGATATCCTTAAGCGCGACCTGGATCTCGTCCTCGGTCACCGACGTCCTGTTCGAGCCGTTGCCCATGAGTTTCGCAACGTAGGCTTCCAGCCCAGTACCCGTGCTCTCGGTCTTCTTTGGCACAGATTCTCCCTTCATAGTCCACAGGACTCATTACTTTATCACACACAACGCCCTCTATACCCAAAATTAGGGCACATTATGAGGGCAAACGGGAAAGCGGCACAACATCTAGGAAGCGCCGCCCTCCCCCGTCTCAAGCCCGATAAGGCGGAACGGATCCGCCACGCCCTCGATCGACTGCTCGAGCTCCCGCTGACGCTGCGCATCCTGCGTCGCCTGGACGGCGAGATCGCGGCGCGCATCGGCATCGAGCGTCCGGTCCTGTCGGAGCTTGGCCTGCGCGGCCCGCATGCGGCGCCGGATCGTGTAGAGCTCGAGCGTGTCGAGCAGAAACGCGATGTTCGTCTCCGTCGGGTGCCGGCTCGTGGACGAGATGCGTCCCGCCGAGACGAGCTCGGCCGCCTCGGGGCAGACGGCACGCGCAGCCTCCATGCAGGTCTCCGGCGTGGAGCCCTCGGGCGTGGCGAGCACGGCCCAGGCGATGGACTCGTGCCGGGGATCGATCCACTCGATGGAGCAGATGCGGTCCGCGAACGGTCGGAAGGTGTCCGGGTACGTCGTGAGGAGCGTGAGCAGTTCGCGCTCACTTGCCAGGGAGCGACGCTCGAGGTCCGTGAGCACGACGGGCATGACGGGCGCCGCAGCCGCACTCGACTCCGATGCATCGGCGGCGTTAGCCGGACCGTAGTCCGCCGGAACATCGATCGGCGGCAGGTCCTCCGCGCCCTCGACGCCCGCACCGGCGTATGCGTCGAGAGGTACGTAGTCGTACGGCTCCTCCTCGGGCGGGACGCCCACCGGGGGCGTGGCGCCCGACGCCCACGCACCGCGACCGCCCGAGCGGCCACTGCGGCTGCCGCCGCGCGGGCCGCCGCCCGAAGCGCCCTGAGCACGCTGCCGCTCGTAGGCCTGCTCTCGCCGACGCTCGTTCTCCTCGTTGCGGGCAACCAGACGAAACACGCGCGCGGAGTTCGACCGGACCGTCTCGAGATCGAGCCCCAGGCGATCGGCGATCTGCACGAAATACGTGTCGATCATGTAGCTGTCGCGCAGCGGGTAGATAAGCTCGAGCGCATCCTCGAGCGCCTTGGTGCGACCGCCGGGGGTCGAGATGTCACTCGATTCCTCGAGCGAGCGGTACACGAAGTCCATGAGCGGCTCCGCCGCGGCGATGCGCTCGCGAAGCGCGTCTCCGCCATGAGCCGTGATGAACTCCATGGGGTCGTTGCCGTCGGGCAGGACCACGCAGCGCAGGTCCATCGAATCCTGCTCGATGAACTGGATGGCGCGGCGGGCGGCCTTTTGGCCGGCGGCATCGCCGTCGAACATGTAGACGATCCGCTTGGCGAAACGCGTGAGCGTCTTGACGTGATGCTCCGTGAGCGCCGTACCGAGCGTCGCCACGACGTTCTTGATGCCGGCCTCCCAACAGGCGATGCAGTCCGTATAGCCCTCGACGACGATCGCCGTGTTCTCGGCGACGATGAATTCCTTGGCCCAGTTGAAGCCGTAGAGGTTGCGCTTCTTGTGGAAGACGCTCGTCTCGGCCGTATTGAGGTACTTGGGCTGCCCGTCCCCCATGATGCGCCCGCCGAAGGCGATGTTATGGCCCTGCTCATCGAAGATCGGGAACATCACGCGGTCGTAGAAACGGTCGGCGAGCTGTCCGCGCCCGCGGCTCACGGCCACGTTGGCATCGATCATCTCCTGCGGGGTAAATCCCGCCTGGGAGAGATGGTTCACGAGGGCGTTGCGCCCGGGCGCGAACCCAAGGTCGTAGCGCCGGCAGACGTCGCCACCCATGTTGCGGCTCTTGAAGTACTCGCGCGGACGTGAATCCTTGCCGCGCATGAGCATGGTGTGATAGAACTTCGCGGTCTCGGCACAGACGTTGTAGATGCGGGCGCGCTTGGTCCCGCGCTCCTTGTACGCGCCGTCGTCATGGATCTCGATACCGGCACGGTCGGCGAGGTAGCGGATGGACTCAGGAAAGCTCAGGTTCTCGCGCTTCATGATATAGGTGAAGACGTCCCCGCCCTCGCCGCAGCCAAAACAATGCCAGACCTGCGTCGCGGGGATGATATGGAACGAGGGCGTTTTCTCTCCGTGGAAGGGGCAGCAGCCCCAGAACTCATGCCCGCGCGGCTTGAGCTCGACGGTCTCCTGAACGATGGCGACCAGGTCGGAAGCCGCGCGGACGCGATCTTTGTCCTCATCAGAGATCATACGAGCGCAACCCCCTTATCGCCCAGGTTCGATGTGATGTCCGAGATGTTGCCTTCGACCGTCTCGACAAGCTCGTCGAGCTCATCGAACGTGCGCGAGGGCCGGAGCCAACGCGTGAAGGCGAGCGAGACCGAACGGCCGTAGAGATCACCGGTGAAGCCGATGAGGTTGGCCTCGAGATGGGCCGATGCGGCGCGGTCGGCATACGTGGGCGGGAGGCCGACGTTGACGGCCGCGGGCCACACGGTGTCTCCGACGAGCATCAGACCCTCGTAGACACCGTCGGCCGGCATCTGGAGACGTGCATCGACATGCACGTTCGCGGTCGGGAAGCCCATACCTGCCCCCTCCCCACGGCCCGACTCGACCTCGCCGCGCACCATGAAGGCGCGACCGAGCAGATGGGCCGCCTCCTCCACATGACCGGCGTCAAGTTGGGAGCGGATGCGAGTCGAGCAGATCGTCTCGCCGTCCTCGCGCAGAAGCTCATGCCCAAAGACTTCAATGCCCCGATCGGCACCCCACGAGCTGATGACCGAGACGTCCGAGGCCCCACCGCGTCCCAAGCGAAAATCACTGCCCACGCGGACCGTCTCGATATCGAGTATGCGGCCCAGGAGCGCGAAGAACGCCTCATGGTCGAGTGACGCGAGCTCGCGCGTGAACGGCACGACGATGACGGCATCAACGCCGGTACGAGCAAGGACGTCGAGGCGGTCGGGCGTGGACATGAGCTTTTTGGCCGGATGCGGCGAAAGCACGACGTCCGGATCGGGATCGAACGTGACGATGGCGGAGCGGATACCGCGCGCGCGGGCGTCAGCGCACGTGGCGGCGATCAGCTCACGATGCCCGCGATGAACGCCATCGAACGCACCGATGGCGATTGACGCGGGGCCGAGGGACGGCACCGACGCCGTCCCGTCAAGACGAAAGACCGGCGCCTGCGGATGGTCGCAGCGAAGAAAATCAACCTTAAGTTCATCGACCGTCGGCATCATGGGCGAACACCGGAAATCGGCTGCGGAAAGACATCCGACATGACGAAACGCTCTCCCTCGATGCGAGCAAGCGCATGCAAGCCGCCGTCGACGATCAGGGCGAACGGTCCCCTGGCGGCTCGATCGAACCCATGGAGGGCGCAATCGAGCGGAATGCGGCGACCGCAGAGCATATCCTCGACCAGGCGGGCGGGAAGCTCGACCCTCTCCGCAGCGAGCGCCGCCACGGGATCGAGCGCGAAGGCCGGAGCGCTTCCGGGCGAAAGCTCGTCCACCGTATGGCAGACGCCGAGCGACACCGAGCCCGAGGACGTGCGGCGCAAGCCCGAGATGTGCGCAGCGCTATCGCAGGAGCGCCCCAGGTCGCGCGCGAGGGCACGGATATAGGTGCCCTTGCTCACTTTGAACGCGACGGTCCAGACGGGGGCGCCGTCGCGCTCCGCGAGCGCGATCAGATCGGCGGCATAGACCTCGATGGGGCGCGGGGGCAGCTCCACGGCGTCTCCCTCGCGCGCCCGCCTGTAAGAGCGCACGCCGTTGACGGAGATGGCGGAGAATGCCGGTGGAACCTGCATCTGGGGCCCCACGAAACCGATAAGGCGCTCGCGGGCGAAGCCCATATCCATGAGTTCCGATGCCGGCGCAAGGGTGCGGACGGCCTCGCCCTCGGAATCATCGGTATTGGTCTCGACGCCAAAGGAGATATCCGCGATATAGCTTTTGGTGTCGAGCGTGAGCATGCCGAGCAGACGCGTGGCCTGGCCCACGCCCACGACCATCACGCCCGACGCCAGCGGATCGAGCGTGCCGGCATGGCCCACGCGCCGCTCCCCCAGCGCCCGACGGCACTGGGAGACGACATCATGGGACGTGCAGCCCACGGGCTTGTCGACCGCGAGCAGCATATTGAGTTTTGAGGGAGTTCGACGAGCCATGTACCTTCCAATACTAGAGCTCGACGGTAACCTCCGCGGGATCCTCGCCGACAAGCTCGGCGAGCATGGGGAGAGCGGAGGTCAGCGTCTCGTTGATCGTTCCGTTCATGGTGAAGCCGGCCGCGGCCGGATGCCCGCCGCCGCCGAATTGCGCGGCGACGCCCGAGACGTCGAGCGGCCCCTTCGAACGCAGGTTGCCGCGAACGACGGTACCGTCCTTGCCGGCGACCTCCTTGAGAAAGAGGCAGACCTCGACCCCCATCACAGAACGGACCACATCGACGAGCCCGTCGCATTCATCCGCCGTGACGCCGCAGGACTCAAGGTCGCTCGTGTACGCATAGCTGTAGGCGACGCGACCGTGCGCGACGGTCTTGATGCGACCCATCACGATCGACTCGAGATGAAGGTACTCGAGACGCTGGCTCTGGTAGACCTCGAGCGCGACGCGCGCCGGATCGGCACCGTGGGCGACAAGACGCGAAGCCGCGTGGAATGCGGCGGCATCGGCGTTCTGATACTGGAAGCGCCCCGTATCGGTCACGAGGCCGCAAAGCAGCACCGTGGCGATATCGTCCTCGGCCGTGATGCCGCAATCGGAGAGGAAGCGGTCGATGAGCATGGCACAGGCGGCCGCATCGACGCACCTCAGGCTCGCCTCGGCAAACTCCTCGCGCGCAGGATGATGGTCGAAACAGGCCACATGCTTCGCACGGCGAAGAACGTCAGCGGAGTTGTTAAGGCGCTCGACGACAGGACAATCGACCGAGATAAAGAGATCGGGGTCGCCCGTGTAGGCGGATGCGAGCTCCAGAAGCTCGGAACCCTCCATAAAACGATAGATGCGCGGGACGGAAGCGTCATCTGCCATGAGCAGATGGATCTCCTTGTCCGGATAGCACCTCATAAGGGAGAGCCCCAGGCCCAATGTGGACCCGAGGGCATCTCCGTCGGGGGACGTATGTCCCGAAATCGCGATCGTGGACGCATCCTCGATCATGTCGAGGATGCGCTGCTTCACGTCTGCATGCTCGCACACGGCGGCCACAGCGCGTCTACTCATCAGAAGCTGCCTCCTGCTGGCCGGCATCCTCGATCGGATAGCCGTCCTCGTCCTTCTCGATCGACATCGTGGCGGGTACGTTCTCGAGCGCACGGCTGATACGTTCCGCCTCGTCGGTCGAACGGTCGATACGGAACTCGAGCTCGGGCGTCACGCGCCAGTCAAGCGAGCGCGCGAGCAGGCTGCGGATGCGCCCCTTGGCGGCGGCGAGCGCCTCCATGACCTCATCGTAGCGGCTCGCGTCGCACGACACGTACACGCGCGCGAAGGAGCGGTCGACCGCGACATCGACCCCGGTCAGGGTGACGAGGTCGAGTCGCGGATCGGCCACCTCGAAGAGCAGGATGTAGCCGAGCTTCTCGCGCAGCTGCTCGCCCAGGCGGCGGGTTGCCTGCGTCTGCTTCATGCTCCGCCTCCCCTACTCGGTACGGGCGACCTGGTCGATGCGGTAACCCTCGATCACGTCGCCAGGCTTGATGTCCTGGAAGTTCTCGAGGCCGATACCGCCCTCGGTGCCGCTCTTGAGGCTTGCGGCCTCGTCCTTGTAGTGGCGCATCGAGGCGATCTTGCCGTTGTAGACCACGATGCCGTCGCGCACGAGACGCACGGAATCGGTCGCGGCGATCTCGCCCTCCTCGACGCGGACACCGGCGGCCACGCCGACCTTGGGCACCTTGAAGGTGTCGAGGACGGTCGCGGTGCCCGTGGAGACCTCGACCTCCGTGGGCTTGAGCATACCGATACGGGCGGCATCGAGGTCCTCGAGGGCCTTGTAGATGACGTCGTAGCAGCGGATCTCGACGCCCTCGCGCTCGGCCGCGCTGCGGGCCTTGCCGTCGGGGCGCACGCCGAAGCCGATGATGATCGCGTTCGAAGCATCGGCCAGGACGACGTCGGTCTCGTTGATGGCGCCGACCGCGGCGTGGATCGTGTTGATGCGCACCTCGGACTGGTCCATCTTGTCGAGCGAGTCCTGAAGGGCCTCGATGGAGCCCTGGACGTCGGCCTTGATGATGAGGTTGAGCTCCTTGACCTCGGCGTCGGCCATGGTGTCGAAGAGGTTCTCGAGCGTGACGTGCTTGACGTGGCTCTGCTCCTCGATGCGGGCCTTGAGGGAGCGCTGCTCGGCGAGCTGGCGCGCCTCACGCTCGTCCTCGAAGACACGGAACTCATCGCCGGCGCGCGGCACGGACTGGAGGCCCAGGATCTCGACGGCGTCGGAAGGACCGGCCTCGGTGACGGTGTTGCCCTTGGGGTCGAGCATGGCGCGCACGCGGCCGTAGGTGAGGCCGGCGACGAGCGTGTCGCCCACGCGGAGCGTACCGCGGGTCACGAGCACCGTCGCGACGGAGCCGCGGCCCTTGTCGAGCTTCGCCTCGAGGACGTTGCCGCTGGCGAACGTGTCGGGGTTGGCCTTGAGCTCGAGCACGTCGGCCTGGAGCAGCACCGTCTCGAGCAGGTCGTCGATGCCGATCTTCTTCTTGGCCGAGATGTTGACGAACATGTTCTGTCCGCCCCACTCCTCGGGGATGATGCCGTACTCGGTGAGCTCCTGGCGCACGCGGTCGGGGTTGGCGCCGGGCTTATCGATCTTGTTGACGGCGACGACGATGGGCACGCCCGCGGCCTTCGCGTGGTTGATGGACTCGATGGTCTGGGGCATGACGCCGTCGTCTGCGGCCACGATCAGGATGACGATGTCGGTCACCTTCGCGCCGCGGGCACGCATGGCCGTGAAGGTCGCGTGGCCCGGGGTATCGATGAAGGTGATCTTGCGGCCGTTGATCTCGACCTGGGAGGCGCCGATGGCCTGCGTGATGCCGCCGGCCTCGCCCGCGGCGACACCCGTGTGGCGGATGGCGTCGAGGAGGCTCGTCTTGCCGTGGTCGACATGGCCCATGACGGTGACGACCGGGGCGCGCGGCTTGAGGTCGGCCGGGTCGTCGTAGAACGAGAAGGAGTTCTCCTCCTCGGGCGTGATGATCTTGATCTGGCGACCGAGGTCGTCGGCGACGAGCTCGACGAGGTCGTCGGACATGGACTGCGTCATGGTGAGCGGCGTACCCAGCAGGAACAGGCGCTTGATGATGTCGTTCGCGGGGACGTCGAGGGCCTCGGCGAGCTCCTGGACGGTAACGCCCTGGGAGACTTTGATGGCATCCAGCTCCTCGGGGTTGACGCCCTGGGCCAGTGCCTCCTCTATCTTCTTCTCCTCCTGGGCCTTCGCAGCCTCGCGCTCGCGCTTCTCCTTGCGCTTCTTGCGGCGACCGGTGCTCTCGCGGCTGGCCTCCTCGACGGCGGCACGGGCCTCCTCGAGGACCTTCTCGCGGCTGTACTCCTCGGCCTCGCGCGCCATGCGTGCGTAATGGTCCTCCTCGGAGTGGTTGCCGCGGCGCTTCTTGCCCTTGCCCTGCTTATCGGGGTTGGGGAAATCCATGCCGGCAGGGACGTTGTTGGTGGCGTTGGTGCGGTGCGAATGCGGACGGCTCTCGTTGGAGGAGTTGCGATCGTTGTCGCGACGGCCCTCGCCACGACGCCCGCCGCGACGGTCGTTGTTGCCACGGCGCCCGCCGCGCTCCTCGCGGCGCTCGGCCTTCTCCTTGGCCTCGGCCTCCTTCTTCTCCTTGAGCACGGTCTCCTGGGCCGCGATCTGGTCGAGAAGCGAACGGAAGCGCGAGCCGGAGTCGGATGCCGGGACGGCGCGACGCTGGGCCTCGCGCTCGGCCTCTTCCTTCTCGCGGGCGAGGCGCTCCTGCTCGGCCTTCTTCTTGGCCGCGGCCTCCGCACGGGCGGCCTCCTCGGCGGCCTGGGCGGCGGCGAACTGGCGGCGCTCCTCGTCGCGCGCCTTCTCGGCGGCGATGCGCTCGCGCTCGGCCTCGGCGGCACGGGCGGCCTCCTCGGCGGCGGCAGCCTCCTCCTCGGCCTTCTTCTTGGCCTCGACCTCGGCCGCGCGGGCGGCGATCACGGGGGCGAGCTGCTTGCGGACCATCGCGACGTAGGCGTCCTCGAGTGCGGAGGAGGCGGACTTCGCGGGAATCTTCATCTCGGCAAGGTGACCCATGAGTTCCTTGGAGGTCATGCCGAATTCTTTAGCCAGGGTGGAAACACGAACTTTCGCCATGTACTTCACCTAACCTTTCTGGCACCTACGGTGCCGTGGATACGACCGGGCGTGAGGGTGCGCGGATCTGCCGCCGCGCCTCCGCGCGCTAGATCAGATCCTCCGCATCATCGAAGGCGTCGGTGTCATGGACACCGCAGAAACGGGAGCCGGGGCGCGCCTGGTTGCGGCAGCGCACGCCGTCCTCGGAGACGTACTCGCAACGGCCGGGCTCGTCCTCGTCGCCGTCACCGATGAGATCGGCAGCCGGCTCCTCGTGCACGGGCACGTTCTTGAGGATGTCGGCGGCGAGCGTCTCGGACTTGATGTCGATGTGCCAGCCGGTCAGACGCGCGGCGAGGCGGGCGTTCTGGCCCTCCTTGCCGATGGCAAGGGACAGCTGGTCGTCGGGCACGATGACGCCGGCATAGGCCTTCTCCTCGTCGATGAGGACGCGGGTGACCTTGGCGGGCGACAGGGCGTTGGCGACGTAGGCGGCCGGGTCGGCATCCCACAGGATGACGTCGACGCGCTCGCCGCGGAGCTCGCCCACGACGGCGCGCACGCGGCTGCCCTTGGGGCCGACGCAGGCGCCCACCGGGTCGAGGCGGTCGTCGAGCGAATGGACGGCGACCTTGGAGCGCTGCCCGGGCTCGCGGGCGATGGACTTGACCTGGACGGTGCCCTCATAGATCTCGGGCACCTCCTGCTCGAACAGGCGGCGCAGGAGCTCCGGGTGGGTACGCGAGATCACGATGGGCGGACGGCTGTGCTCGCCGCGGACGGGCTGCAGCGTGGAGTTGGGGTCGCGCACGTCGATGATCACGGCCTTGATGTGCTGGTTGTGCATGTAGCGCTCGCCGGCGGGGCGCTCGTTGCGCTCGTTCTCGTAGCGGCGCTGGTCGAAGTGCGGGAGCTCGGCCTCGACGCCCTCGCGGATCTTGACGATCGTGAAGTCGGGCGTGGACTGCAGCACGGTGCCGGAGATGAGGTCACCGATGCGGCCCGAGAACTCCTCGTAGATCTGCTCGCGGGCGGAATTGCGCACGATGGCGTTGATCTCGGCCTTGGCGTGCTGCGCGGCGATGCGGCTCGTGTCCTTGGGGGTGACGTCGATCTCCTCGAACTCGGTGTAGTTGCCCTCCTCGTCCATGGAATCGTCGATCGGCTCCAGGCGGTAGACGTAGATCTTGCCGGTGTTGCGGTCGATGGTCACCTTGGCGCCCCAGTCGAGGTGCAAGATCTCGGCATAACTCTTGGCGAGGGACTGCTCCAGGCGATCGATCAGGTAGAGCTGGTCGATATGCTTCTCCTGGCAGAGCTCCATGAGGGCTTCCATCATCTCGGATGCTGCCATCGTTACTTTCCTTCCTTCGCGGGCTTGAAGTCGTAGTTGGGCTTCAGCTTGCATTTCTTCACATCGTCGAAATCGAGGGTCACGGTCTCATCGCCGTCGAGCGCGAGGGTCACGGAGCTCTCCGTGGCCTCGGCGATCTTGCCGGTATACTTGCGACGACCCTCGGTGGCGGTGGAGGTGAGCTCGCACTCCTCGCCCACAAAGCGGGCGAAGTCGCGCGGACGGCGCAAGGGGCGCGCCATGCCGGGGCTCGACACCTCGAGCGTGTAGGAGCTCGAGATGGGGTCCAGCTTCTCGATCACGTCGCCGACCCACTTGGTGTTGGCCGTGACGTCGTTGAGCGAAAGCGACTGCCCCTCGGCACCCTCGATGCGCACGCGCACGCAGGGAGCCTTGGTGGCGCCCACGAGCTCGACGTCGACGATGTCGATGTCATGCTCGGGTGCTGTGGCCTCGAGCGCGTCGATGATCGCCTGCTCGGTCTTGGTCTTGACCATTTGCGGCACCTCCATCCATACAAAAAAGAAGCGGGGCCGAAACCCCACTTCTTTCGATACAACTTCATTTGCAAGCAAACTATAGCAATACCTGCGCAAACGTGCAAGCAAGCGGAGAACCCGCAGGTCATGCGACCCACAGGTTCTCCACAATACACACATGTTCTGCGCTTGGACAGACCCAGGCCCTACTTGACCACCAGGTTGACGAGCTTGCCCGGGACGCAGATCGCCTTGACGACGGTCTTGTCGCCGATCCACTTGGCGGCAGCGGCCTCGGCGGCAGCCTGCATATCCTCCTTGGAGGCATCGCGGGCAACCTCGATGTGACAACGCACCTTGCCGAGCACCTGGACGACGATCTGGACCGTGTCCTCGACCGTCTCGGCCAGGTCGTACTCGGGCCAGCTCGCCGTATAGGCGTTACCCTCGCACTTGAGCGCCTCGTGCCAGAGCTCGTCGGCCCAGAACGGGCAGATCGGGCTCAAGACGGAGACGATGTCCTTGGCCACGGTGTAACAGAGGGCACGATCGCGCTTGTCCTCGGCAGCGGTGTTGAGATAGGCGCTCGCGGCGTTGACAAGCTCCATAATCGCGGAGATCGCCGTGTTGAACTGCCCGCGGTCGAAGTCCTCGGTGCATTTGGCGATCGTGCGGTGACGCTCGCGGTAGAGCTTCATCGCGGCATCGTCGAACGTGCCCTTGTCGAGCTTCGCGGACGAATCGCCGGAGTTCGCGAGCTGCCAGACGATGCGCCAGGCGCGCTTGATAAAGCGGTTGGCGCCTTCGACGGCCTTGGGATCCCAGTCGAAGTCCTTCTCGGGCGGGGCGATGAAGAGGATCGCCAGGCGCATCGTGTCGGCACCGAAGGGCTCGATGACCGAGCTCGGCGGGACGACGTTGCCCTTGGACTTGGACATGGTGTCGCCGTTCTCGTCCTTGACCATACCCTGGCAGAGCAGGTTGGTGAAGGGCTCGTCCACATCGAGTAGGCCCAGGTCACGCAGGGCCTTGGTGAAGAAACGGCTGTAGAGCAGGTGCAGGATCGCGTGCTCGATGCCGCCGATGTAGTTGTCGACGGGCATCCAGCGGTCCGCAGCCTCCTTGGAGAACGGGAGCTCCGTGTTGTGTGGGTCGGTGTAGCGCAGGTAGTACCAGCTGGAGCACGTGAAGGTGTCCATGGTGTCGGTCTCGCGCTTGGCGGGACGACCGCAGACGGGGCACGTGGTCTCGTAGAACTCCTTGCACTTGGCGAGCGTCTCGCCGGCACCGAGGTCGAGGTTCTGCGGCAGCGTCACCGGCAGTTGGTCTGTGGGCACGGGCACGATGCCGCAGTGCTCGCAGTGGACAGCCGGGATCGGGTTGCCCCAATAGCGCTGGCGGGAGATGAGCCAGTCACGCAGGCGGTACTCGACCTTGCGGCGACCGCAACCGGCGGCCTCGAGGTCGGCCACGATCGCGGCCTCGCCCTCGGAGTGCTTGCCGCCGCGCATGCCGGTGTACTTGCCCGATTGCACGAGCGTGCCCTCGGCGGCATGGGCACAGTCCCAGTCCACGGTCTCGGCATGATAAGTATCGATGGTCTCACCCGTGGCCTCGACGGCTGCGCGGTCCTCGTCGGTGAGGATGATCGGCACGATCGGCAGGTCGTACTTGCGGGCGAACTCAAAGTCGCGCTGGTCGCCACAGGGCACGGCCATGACGGCGCCGGTGCCGTAGTCGGCCACGACGTAGTCGGCGACCCAGACCGGGACCTTCTCGCCGTTGACGGGGTTCACGACGTAGCGGCCCGTGAAGGCGCCGTGCTTCTCGATGGTGCCCTGGGCGCGCTCGACGGCGGAGACATGCTTGGAGTCCTCGACGATCTTCATGACCGCGTCCTCGTACTCCGTGCCCTCGACGAGCTCGTGCAGGCGCGCGTACTCGGGTGCCAGGACAAAGAAGGAGACGCCGAAAAGCGTGTCGGCGCGGGTGGTGAAGACAGTGATCTTATCGTCGGGGATGGGCTCGCCGTCTTTGTCGCAGAGCGTGAAGTCGACCTCGGCGCCCTCGGAGCGACCGATCCAGTTGGCCTGCATCTGCTTGACGCGCTCGGGCCAGCCGGGGAGCTTCTCGAGATCGTCGAGCAACTCCTGGGAATACGCGGTGATCTTGAAGTACCACTGCTCGAGATCTCGCTTCTCGGGCTCGGTGCCGCAGCGCCAGCACTTACCCTCGGTCACTTGCTCGTTGGCGAGCACGGTCTTGCACTTGGGGCACCAGTTGACCGGGTTCTTCTTGCGGTAGACGAGGCCGCGCTCCCAGAGCTTCTCGAAGATCCACTGGCCCCACTTGTAGTAGTCGGGGCTGCAGGTCTTGACCATGCGGTCCAGATCGTAGGAGAAACCCATGCGCTTCATCGTGGCGAGGGCCTGGTCCATGTTCTTATAGGTCCAGGCGGCCGCCTGCGTGTTGTGCTTGATGGCGGCGTTCTCGGCCGGAAGACCGAAGGCGTCGAAGCCGATGGGATGCAGGACGTCGTAGCCGCGCATACGGGCCTGGCGCGCCATGGCATCGCCGATGGTGTAGTTGCGCGCGTGACCCATATGGAGGTCGCCCGAGGGATACGGGAACATCTCGAGGACGTATTTCTTGGGCTTGTTGGGATCGGTGTCGACGGCGAAGAGGTTCTCCTCGTCCCACTTCTTCATCCACTTGGACTCGATCGCCTGCGCGTCGTAAGCAGGGACCTCGTCCTTATGATCTGTGCAATCGCACATATCAGCTCCTTTGATACTTGGGGGCCGTCCGGCCTTACCTTTGCTCGCTGCCGCGGACAGTCCGGCTCGCGACGAAGGCGCCACTGGCGCCTTCTGCTCGTGCGGAACTTGCAGCGAACAAAGGTAAGGCCGGACGGCCCACAGCGTTAACGTTGCTGATGATAGCAAAAAGTGAAAAGCGAGGTGGCAGTAACGCACTGGCACCTCGCTTTATCTAAAAACAGTGTAGGGAATCGACCGTTTATCGCAGATCGACCGAACTTGAGAGCCTACCGGTAAGAGACACTCTGTTGGCTGTCCTTGACCACGACGTCGTGGGCGCCGCCTTCGACGATCGAGGTGGAACTCACGAGGGTGAGACGGGCCTTTTGCTGGAGCTCCGGGATGGAGAGGGCGCCGCAGTTGCACATCGTCGACTTGACCTTGTAGAGCGTACCGTTGACGCCGTCCTTGAGGGAACCGGCATAGGGCACGTAGGAGTCGACGCCCTCGACGAAGCTAAGCTTCGCGGCGCCGCCCAGGTCGTAGCGCTGCCAGTTGCGGGCGCGCGCGGAGCCCTCGCCCCAGTACTCCTTCATGTACTGGCCGTTGACGTTGACGCGCTCCGTCGGGGACTCGTCGAAGCGGGCGAAGTAGCGGCCGAGCATCATGAAGTCGGCACCCATGGCGAGCGCGAGCGTCATGTGGTAGTCGTAGACGATGCCGCCGTCGGAGCACACGGGCACGTAGACGCCGGTCTCCTCGTAGTACTCGTCGCGGGCACGGCACACATCGATAAGCGCCGTGGCCTGGCCGCGGCCGATGCCCTTGGTCTCACGCGTGATGCAGATGGAGCCGCCGCCGATACCGACCTTGATAAAGTCGGCACCGCAGTCGGCCAGGAAGCGGAAGCCCTCGGCGTCGACGACGTTACCGGCACCAACCTTGACGTCCTCGCCGTAGTTGGCGCGGATCCACTCGATGGTGCGCTTCTGCCACTCACTGAAGCCCTCGGAGGAGTCGATGCAGAGGACATCGGCACCGGCCTCGATAAGCAGCGGCACGCGCTCGGCGTAGTCGCGGGTGTTGATGCCGGCGCCCACCATGTAGCGCTTGTCGGCATCGAGAAGCTCGTTGGGGTTGGTCTTATGGCTGTCGTAGTCCTTGCGGAAGACGATGCCCATAAGGTGGTCGTTGTCGTCGACGATGGGCAGGGCGTTGAGCTTGTTGTCCCAGATGACGTCGTTGGCGACCTTGAGGGTGATGTCCTTGTCGCCCACGATGAGCTGCTCGCGCGGCGTCATGAACTCGGAGACCTTCTTCTGGTGGTCATCGCGGCTGGGGCGGTAGTCGCGGCTCGTCACGATACCGAGCAGCTTGCCCTTGGGCGTGCCGTCGTCGGTGACGGGCATCGTGGAGTGGCCCGTCTTGTTCTTGAGCTCCATGACCTGCTCCATGGTCATGTCGGGCGTGAGGGTGGAGTCGGACTGGACGAAGCCTGCCTTGTGGTCCTTGACGGCCTTGACCATCGCGGCCTCGGACTCGGGAGTCTGGGAACCGTAGATGAAGGACAGGCCGCCCTCGGTCGCGAGCGCGACGCCCATACGCACGCCCGAGACGGACTGCATGATGGCGGAAACCATGGGGATGTTCAGGGTGATCGCCGGCTTCTCTCCGCGCTTGAAGCGGGTCAGCGGCGTCTTCAAAGAGACGTTGTTGGGGATGCACTGCGAGGATGAATATCCGGGGACGAGCAGGTACTCCGAGAACGTGTGGGACTCACCGGGAAAGAACGTTGCCATGTTTCTCCTTCTGACATGCGACCGGTCGGCTGCAGGCCACATAGGACCCAGCCCAACCTTTGGCGCCCAATACTGTTGAGGTATCTTAGCGCAGATCGGCTGCTACAATGCCGATTTGACGAATGTACACGAGGCTTTGACGCGGGCATGGGATTTGCCCAGCAAACACTTTAGCGGGGAGTTGTGCGGCGTATGACATATAGGGCCACGGCGCGTCTGGTGATCAAATCGAGCGACGAGGAGCTGCCCGGGGTCTTCGGCCACGGATGCGTCCTTTTGCTCGAAGGTGTCGAGCGCGAGCACTCGCTCAACCGCGCGGCCAAGAGCATGGGCATGGCCTATTCCAAGGCATGGCGGATCGTCAAGGAGGCCGAGGCTCAACTCGGCTGCGCCCTGCTCGACCGCGACGGAGCGCGCGGCTCGAGCGTGACGCCGGCGGGCAAACGGGCGATCGCCGCCTACGAGGAGCTGCAAGCCGATATCGACCGTATCCTCGCCGACCGGGCCCCCGCCCTCATCGCCAACATCTCCGGACCTGCAAATTAGGGACAGGTTTATTTTTGCAGGTTTTATCAGGCAAAACGCCACAGAACGGTAAAGGCTCCTACCCGAGGTTTCACCTCAGTGGGCGGGAGCCTTTTGCTTCTGGATCATCTAAACATGTTATTCGACGTTTTTGCAGGTGGAACCTGCAAAAATAAACCTGTCCCTAATTTGCAGGTCGAGGGTGACGGCGATGGTGAGGGGGTCGTCGGTGCCGGCGAAGAGGCGGACCGTCCGAGATTCCCTGCCGCGCGGGGCCGAGAGGCGAGTTGCGGGGCCTCCCGCGGGCGAACGGCGAAACTCCGGCGGCAATGCGTCGAAGAACTCCCCGGCGGAGAGCCCGCACGGCAGATCGAACTCGACCGCGGGACCGAAACCATGCTCGAGCGCGCCCGTCGCGACCGTGTGGTCGGGATGCGAAGCCAGACCCGGATAACGGACGTTCGAGACCATCTCGTTGGCCGCAAGGTATTCCGCCAGCGCCCGAGCGCGGTCGAAGTGGGCCTGCATACGCACCGGCGCCGTGTCGAGAGAGGAGCCCATCAAGGCGAGTTCATCGGCTCCGAGTGCCGCACTCGTGGCACCGCACTCCCCCAGCAGCCGATAGGCCTCCTCCGCCGCCGCGTCCACACGATGCCGTTTGAGCTGCGAGCGCGCCGCCGACACGGCGACGAGCTTGCGCGGCGCCGCTCCCCCGCAGACGCGGTCAAGTGCCTCGAGCGAGAGCACCGCTCCGAGCGCAAGCGGCTCACACCCGAAAAACGAAGCGACGGTGTTGTCGACGACGAGCAGCGCGCCCGCCCCGCGCGCCGCGCGCCCCAAAGCCCGCAGATCGGGCACGCGCAGACCGTGCCCGCCGATCGAGTTCACGAACCACCAGAGATGCGGCGCTCCCGGGGCGAAATCGCCTGCAAAACCTTCCGATGCCTCTGCAAACGCGGCAACCGTGGGCTCAGCGACAAACAAGAGTGCACCCGCGGCAAAGCGCTCGGCAAATGCATCCTCGAAATCGCTGGCGAACACCACGAGGCGGTCCCCCGGACGCACGACCCCAAGCGCCGCCAGGGCGGCAGGGACATGCTCCGCCGCAAGCAGATAGGACGCCCGCGCACCCGTCACCTCGGCCATGCGTGCCTCAAGGCCCTGCAGCTCAGTCGTACCGTCCATATGCTCCCCTAGCCGTGGTACTCGCCGTTGTACTGGATCAACGTAAGGTCGTCCACCCCGTCGAGCGCCTTGATGGCATCGACATAGGGCATGTCGACCCCGTCTGAGAAGACCTCGACCGTCATCTCGGCCGTGTCGCCGCGCAGCGTCTTGGACTTGACGGTGAACCGGGTGCGTCCGAAGGCGCGCACGATATCATCGCCCGTCGCCTCGCCCGTGTAGTGGATGACCATCATGTAGACGCGCGCCTTGTCCTGATGCGCGTGGAAGCCGGCAATCATCGCCACGATGACCGCAGCCGTGAGCACGACGAGCGCGTACATGCCCGCACCGGCCGTGATGCCTGTGGTAATCGCCCAAAAAAGATACAGCAGGTCGAGCGGGTCCTTGACCGCCGTTCGATAGCGGACGATCGACAGGGCGCCCACCATGCCGAGCGAGATCACGACGTTGGTCGAGATGGCGAGGGTAACCATACAGGTGAGCACGCACATGCCCACGAGCGTCACGGCAAAGCTCCTCGAGTACACCACGCCCGTGAAGAAGCGTCGGTACACGCAAAAGATCAAGATGCCCATGGCGAGCGCCACCAACAGCGAGAGACCGATCTTTGCCGGATCGACCTGGCCAAAGGCCTCCAGCACCGAATTCTTCAAAACATCCCTTGTGCTCATCGGCTACACATCTCCCCGATTTTCATAAGCAGACTCCCAATAATCGAAGCCGCGCAGATACGCGGTCTTCTCGTAGCAGAGGCAGTACTTGGATACCGCCGTGAGTTCCGCGGCCCCCGGTGGCACCATGTCGCGAACGATCTGAGGGCAGAATTCCGTGAACTTGACCTCCATGACGAGCTTGCCCGGTTCGAGCACGGGCAGGGTCGGCAGGGTAAGGTCGAAGATGTCGAAGCTCCCGACCGCCGCGCGCACGTCCATGTCGAACGTGATGCGCACCGTGCCCGCGTCCATGATCCAAGGCTCGCGTTCGTAGTCGACGATGACCCGCGGCCGCATCACGTTCGAGATGCACTCGACGTAGAACTCGCGGCAGAGGCGATGGGGACTGTGCAGCAAAAAGCCGTAGTCCCCGCACAGTATGCGCTCGAACTCACTGCGGGTAAGCGGGGCATCCTCCTTATAGATCCAGCTCCCGAACTTCTTCTTGCGCTCGAGCTTGATCACGTCGTCGCTGCCGTTGTAGATCCGCACCCGGTATTTCTTGCGCATGAGGATACCGGCGTCCTTCTCCTCGTAGGCGGAGTTCAAATAGTCATCGAAGTAGAGGCTACGTATCAGATACCCGCCATCGTGCGCATGCGGATCGAGTTTGAACACCGGGCGCATGCGGCACACGAGGTCGCGGTGGTCGCCCTCGTTGATGAGGTATTTGAGCTCATGACGATACCGCTCCTCGCCCCATCGCTCCGGTGGTGCCGCGATCGCACGCACGAGCTTGCGAGGCGAGTGCGGCATCCGCTCCAAGGCGGCGCTAAGACTCCTCATACGTGTCCTCGACCACCTTGCCGTCTTGGATATAGAAGCATTTCATGCCGTAGTGCTTGCCCTCATCGGTCACGTAGTAGTCGAACGCCTCCTGCGTGGCGCCGCTCGCGTTTTTTGCCTGGACATAAAGGAAGTACTGGCCCTCGTCGGGCTTGTCAAAGGTGATCTCGGGCAGCACGACATCATGCTTCTCGAAGATCACGTCCCCCAGCGCATAGTCGCGTGCGACTTTGACGGTATAGGTGATGTCCTCGGCGTCGAAATCATAGCTCGCGTCCCAAACGAGTTTGATTTTGTCGTCCGAGATCTCGGGCACGCCGATGAAAAACGGCATGGGTTTCTCGAAGCTCTCCTTGAAGCTCTTGTAGTTCTCGCCGATCTCGGCGGGAATCGCGGCCGCGATCTTCTCGTATTCCGCATGCGTCACGGGCATATTGTCCACATCGGGGGCCGAGAACAGGTATTTCTCGGTGAGCGAACGGTAGTGGGAGATCATCTTCGACAGGCGCTTCTCAGCGAGATAGGACTTGAGGTCCGCCACGGCTCGCTTGAGGGCGCGGACGAACTTCTTGCTCTTGAGTGCTCGGTTGAAGAGCTTGTTGCCCCAGTAGTTGCTGACCCCGCGCTCCCAGCTCGCGTAATCGGAGAACCCGGTCACCTTGAGCTCGTATTTGCGGAGCATGCCGTCGTTATCCCAGTCGAGGAAATACCAAACCTTCGAGTTGAGCGGGCTGTAGAGGTAGCAGTTGCGGTTCTGGGTGTCGCAGTTGCCCGTGAGCAGCTGGAACGCCATCCAATAGACAAGGTTCTCGGTGTCGAAGTACTCGTCCAGCACGTCATCGATCTTCTTGGTCTCGTCGTTGAGCGCATCGAGCATCTCGATGAGCTTCGAATGGTCCGAGTCCCCCTTGATCTCGAGCATGCCCTCGAAATCTGCCTGGTTGTAGGTGGGGTCATCGGCCTTCTTGATGATATCGGGGTAGCGTTGGAAATCGAACTCGTTCACCTTGTAGAGGTGACCGTTCTTGTCGAGCCCATGCGCCTCGAGCGCCGTCTTGTTGAGCTGCTCGACCTGGGTGTAGATGCCGTAGTCGACGAAGCTCCCGCCCGACTCCTCGGTCTCGTCCTTGACCCACAGATGCACGAACTGCGTGCGCAGGCCGACCATCTGGGGAATGCCTTTGATAAGGTCGTAGGCCATCTTGTTGCGAAAGCGCATGCCTTCGCCCATATGCTTGTTGATGGCGACGGTGCGCTGCTGGCGCCATTTGCCCTTACCGCGCTTGAGCTCGATCTTGTAGTTCTTCTGCTCGTTTTGGCTGGAGGTTTGACCGCGAACCTGCACCGTCGCGTTGGGGGCGTCCTCGCCGTAACCGACCTCGCCGGGTTTGGGGCCGTTATCGTCTCCGGGCTGCAAAAGACCCATCACCTGGTAGCGTTTGACCCCCATGTCGGCATAGTCGTAGACGGAGTAGGTGTTGATCTCCGCCCAGGTGTGATCGGTGTTCTCCGAGCTGTTGCCACGCGAGACCGTGAGATACATCACGACGATACCCGAATCGTCGTAGACGTCGTAGATACCGTCCTTGTCGCGCAGGTGCTTAGATGACGACGTGCCGGCCTTCTTGATCTTGGCCTGCTTCTTCGCCTTCTTTGAGGATGTCCCCTCCTCGCCGGAAGAGCAGCCGGCAAGCAGCAGCGAGCCCGAAAGGAGGGCGATCGCTCCGCGCCGCGTCACGGGACTATCGATGTTCATGGGAACCTCCTTTGGTTCGTAGAAACAGACTTGTAAACGCGCGCTCGAAAGGTCCGTGCGGCACCTCACCCCGGCGTCGTTCGCTCTGGAGCTCGGCGCGCTCGAGGCCGCGCGCAAGATCGGTAAACCATCCGGCCTTCTCGCGCGCGACGATCGGCTGGCAGCTCAAGATACGATACGGCAGGTTTCGCGTGAACCGATCGAGACGTACGAGCGCAAGAAGGAAGAATACCGCGGCCCCGACGAGGAATCCAAACCCGTAATACTGCTGCGGCGCCAAAAGCGACAACGCCGTCGCCACCGTCGAGACACCGGCGAACGCGCCCGCCGAGACCACGGCACCGCGATAGTCGGTGAAATAGAGCAGGATGAGCAGCACGGTGTTGCCCACCGCATAGAGCCCGTACCCCACGCACAAGGTTCGAAAGTACCCGTGCATGAGGTTGTTGAATCCGAGCGGAAGCGCCGAGAGCACGGTGGACTCCAGCGAGATGCAGGCAGCCGTCACGAACAGCTGCTTAAGCGCGGTGAATCGGAGCTCTCGGCTGAGCGTGGCGAGCATCTCGTCCTCGGCGACGATGATGTCCCCCACCACGCCGCCGTCGTTGAAGAGGCTGTAGTAATCGCGATACCGCGGATAGAAGTTTACTTCGACGGAGACGACGAAGTTGACGCTCGTGACGAGAACCGTGAGAAACGCGATAAGGGCGGGAACATCCATATAGGGCGCTCCATAGAAAAGCCCTTTAACCTGAATACCGATGGGGCCCGCCCATATGATCACCAGATGCGAGAACAGGCCGATATCGGTGAAAAGCCCGGTGAGGGCCAGCGGGAGGAACCGGTCGACCCAGCGCAGGAACGCCCACGGACTCCCGCCACCCTGGGGGAAGTACCCGTGAAGCAGGACCACGTCCCAAAGCAGCATGACGCCGTAGCCGAGTGCGACGGCCGCCAACAGCCCCTCGACGGGAGGCAGGCCCAAAAGGAGCGCGGCGGCGCCGGCGATGAACGCCACCGCGATCGCCGCGGCGAACGAGCAGAGGATCCCGCGGTAGTCCTTGATGGCGGTGAGGTAGCTCATGGCGTTCCAATTGACCGTCATCACGTTGAAGAGCCAAAGGCACAGAAGGCCCTGGAGCAGCGTCGCCCCCGAGAAGAGCAGGAAGATGCCGAAGAGCACGGTCCCGGACGTCAAAAGGATCGCGCAGGAACCCCAGAAAGAGGGCAGGATCGCTTCCTCGCGCTCCTCATAGAGCATATCCGCCAGATAGCGCGTGACGGGCATGGAGAGAAAGCTCGTGAGGGTAAGCGATGCCAGCAGCGTATAGGTGACCATGCACACGAGCAGGTCTTGGTTCGCCCGCGCGACGCCCATGATGCTGCAAAGCACGAGGATCCCCACCTGGAGCAGGACGCCCAGGAGCATGGGCCCCGTGCAGACGATACCCGCATAGCCGTAGGCCCGCATGGTCGCGAAGATGCCCTTGCGGCGAAACAGCTTCTTGAGTTCAAACCCGATACCAGCCACGGAACCCCCTAACCGTCTATCCCGAATTCCTCGGCGGTACGTCGGTATACCGCCCGATAGTTCTCGAGCATGTCTTGATGCAGATAGCGCGCGTGCACGCGTCGCTGTCCGTTCTCCCCCATCTCGATCCGGCGCGCCCGGCTCGCGCACATGCGCTCCATGGCATCCGCCAGGCCCTTCCGGTACATCGGCGGGGCCACATAACCCGCCTGGCCAAAGGTATCGTCCGGGCCGCCAAACAGCAGCTCGCGGCAGCAACCCACATCGGTGGTGACGCAGGGCCGGCGCGCCGCGAACGATTCGAGGACGGAGAGCGGCTGCCCTTCCGAGATGCTCGTGAGGATGGTGAAGTCGAGCTTCTCCATGTACTCCGTCACGTCGACGCGCCCCGTGAAGATCAGGTCCTCGACCCCGAGCGTCTCGACCAGCGCGTGGCACTCAGCCGCATAGTCCTCATCGTCCACACCGCCCATGATATGCAGGCGCACGTTGGGAACACGGCTCTTGAGCTCGAAGAACGCATAAATCATCGTCTTGACGTCCTTGATGGGCGCCAGACGCACCACGGCACCGATATCGACCCAGCCGTCCTCGGGCTTGAGCGGGATATCGCAGAAACGCTCATATTGGATGCCGTTGGGGACGACGATGCAGCGCTCGGGGTCGCAACCCATATCGATCTGCGTGAGACGCGCATTGTGGAAGAGGCTCGTCACGCGAAAGGCACGGCCGTAGATGAGCTCAGAGAGCATGTAGAAGAACCTGATCCACCGGTTCTTGAACGACGGCACGACCCAGTCCGCTCGGATAATCTCCTCCTCGCGCTCACGTGTGTAGATGCCGTGCTCGGTGAGAAGCACCGGCGCATGGTTGACATAAGCCCCAAGGCACGCAAGAAGCCCGCCATAGCCCGTGCAGATGGAATGGAAGATATCCGCCCGCGGCACCTCGCTCCCCATGAGATAGAGCACGGGGAGCAGCATCGAGCGCATGGTGTGGAACGCGTCCGAGAACGGAACATACGGATACTCCGCCAGGCACACGTCGCGGAAGAGGTCCATGAAGACCGCACTTTGGAGAAAGGAAAGCGGATGGATGTGGCGTCGGTGGAAGATATCGAAGAGCACATCCCAGTCCGGATGTCCGAGCTCGACGAGCTCGCGCAGAGCGTCGCGTTCACGCTCGTCGAACGCGGCCTCGCGGCGCTCGCCCTCAAGACGGAGCGCATCGTCGAGGAAGACTTCGTGCACCTCCACGACGTTGTCGGGGAGATCGTAGACGAACTTGCCGCGGTCGCACGCATGCGCACCGATCACCCAGAGCACGAACTCGTGCTCCCGCATCGCCTGGATATACGCGTGCATCCAGGTCGAAACGCCGCCGTGGACATAGGGGTAGCAGCCCTCGAGCACCAGGCAGATTCTCATTTCGCGCCCCCTTCCTCGCGGGCGATAGTGACGTTTGCGCTCGAGGCCTTGAGCAGATAGAGGTTCCCCGTCAGATGCTCGAGCTCGCCACCTTCGACATTTCCCGGTGTGCCGTCGTTCGCACGGAAGAAGAGCCAGGCCTCGTCATGGAAATTGCCGAGCTTGAGTTTCCAGGACGACGACGTGGACGAGAGGGACACCGTGACCGAGGAGAAGCGCTGAATGGCGCCGGCACACTCCGTCGCGGTCTGGCGACGCAGGTCGGGAGCACTCGTGTCGAGCCAGTCAAGATAGTCAACGAGCCCGGCCTTGTACTTCTCCCAGCCGAGCTTGGCCCCGCGGTCGGGGTCGAGCAGGTCGTCGGGATGCATGAAATGCGTGCTCACGTAGTGCATGTTGAGCTCCGAGAGCGCCGCAAGACGCATGTAGTCGTCCCCGACCATGCAACCAGAGACGATGCGAGGCTCCTCGACGACGCCGTCATCGGCAACCCCGAACTCCTGCACATAGGGAAAACCGGAACCGTCGTCGAAGTAGGTGCTCGCGATGGTCCTGATGCGCTTGACATCGCGACCGAGCACCTTGCGGGCACGCGGGCTCAAGATGTTCGAAGGCGGCACGTAGACCGAGCCGTTCGAGTTTGGCAGCACCTCGTCCTCAAAGGCGATGAGCTCGTCCATGGCCTGGACGAGGGATCTTTTGCTCGCCCACGTCTTATAGGCATAGAAGCCCGCATAGTCGGTGTCGGAGAGCGCGAGCGGCTGATGGTTGTATCCGTGGTAGCCGACCTCCCCTCCCATCTGCAGCAGCATGCCGCCGTAGTAGTGGAACTGCGAGGTGTCGGCCTGGCGAACGGTCTTTCCGGACGTGTCGTCACCATAGTTCTCAATCATCACGCCGGTGAAGCGGATCCCATAGCGCTGCGCGAGCTTTTGCAGGTCGGGCCACCAGACCTTGCTGTAGAAATCGGCCGTCGAAAGGCCGTAGTCGCGCTTGATGTAGGTACCGTCGCCCGAGGGGACCGGGGAGGGAAAGTCGTCGAGGAAGAACACGGAGCTGTTGATGACGGAATAGGCGAAGGCGTCCCCGAGCAGGCTCATGGCCTGCGCATAGAAGCCGCGCATCGCCTTGGTATAGATACCGATGTTGCAGACGACGGCACGGCCGCGGCCGTCATCGGCCGACCAGATGAGCGGAGCCCCCTTGTCGCCCGATTTCGCCCACACGTGAGCGGCATCGCGCAGCGTCAAGGAAAGCGACGATTCGAAGGGATCGGTAAGGTCGTAGCGCTCACCGCCCCCGAGCATGAAGTCCTCGGAGGGAACGATGCTCTCGGTCTTGACATAGCCGTCCCCCACCGAGGCGACGCCCAGCTGGGACGACACGGCCTTGAAGCTCGGCGTCGCCTCGGGCGTCATCGCAAGCATGAGGTTGCCGCCGGCCTTGGCCCAGCTCATCAAATCGATGAGCTTATCGCCCAGGGCATCGACGCTCGGCGAGAGCACGATCACATAGCGATAGCGCTCGAAGGCGGGAAGGTCCGAGAGGTCGACCTTGGCAAGATCGACGTCGCGATGCGCGACCTTCATATCGAGCAAAACGCGGTCGAACTGTTTCTTGGCATCCTTAACGCCATCCTGTCGGGAATCCACGATCACCAGGCATTGCGTCTTGGCATCGAAGATCGCGGTCGACGCCGGCACCGCATCCTTGGCGGCGAGCATATGGGATTGGGCGCTTGAGGAGGCGTACTGCACACCCGAGCGCTCGGCAAAAAGCACGAAGGCGATCGCCATGAAGACGCCCCACACAAGGAGCAAGCCCGACCACCGATAGCGTCCGAGGCGTTGTGCGACCCGTCTCATGCGGCATCCCCTTCTTCATCCGTCTGTCCGTCGCTCCCCGCGCGCCAAAAGGCCAGACGCTCACGCTCGGCCGCACCGAGATAGACATGTGCGCGGTCGAGTGCGTCCAAAACGCCATCCACGGCCTTGCGGTCGCGCCGGGCCACGGCGCAATCGAGCTTGAGCATCCAAGCGTCCTTCGAATCGCCCCGCTCCGCCGTTAGCGACGTCGCGAGCGCCTCGGCATCGTCGATATCTCCCGCAACGAGCATGGCACGGCAAAGTTCGCAGCCGATCTCGAACGTTCCCTCTCGCCGATAGCGGCGCTTGAGAAGATTCAGATATTGGCGGCGTTGGATGTCCGCGGCGCGACCCTCGACCAAGCCGGAATCAAGATATTCACGGAGATAGTCGCAGTAGGCATCGAGGGCGGACACATCTGAGGGATCGGCTTTGAAAGCCCGCTCAAGCGCCTGGAGCTTGAGATCCGATTCCTTCGAGATGTTGGCGACCGCCGTCGCGGCGTAATGCGCTACCTCGGTGTCGTCGTTGAGACTCGCTGCCTGGAGCAGGGAGAGATAACCCTCGGGATCTCCCGTAAGCAGCGAGAGCATGATGCGCCGGCGCTCAGCGGGGCTGTTGACCACGAGCGCCTCCTCGAGGGGGATGGTCTCGTCGGTGTCGTCCCCGCCCGCCACGAGCAAGCTGCGATGCACCTCATCGTTCACACGAAGCATCTCAAGCGTCGCGGGACGATGGCGGTCGCCGCAGATGCGCGCCCGAAGAGAGATGAAAATCGCCGTGACCGGACCCCAAAGCGGCACAAGAACCATAAAGGGCAGGACGTGCCCCCTGACCTCGATCAGATCGAGTTTCACGAGCGTCCACAAAACCAGGCAGACGATGAGATGGATGATGACGAGCACGATGGCGACAGCCGTTTGGATCACGCCCGATCGCCCCCGTCAGGCTCTCCGGGCGTGGACCCCCCGATCGCCGCCGGGGCGTCGCTCGCACGGTACGGAGCAGTCAGGGCGAAGATGCCCTCGTCGTCCACGACCTCGCACGCGATGTCGTGACGGGCGAGCCGGCACTCGATGATGGGATAGTCGTCCGGCGAGGCCTGGCGCATCAGGAGATAGAGTGTGTCGCCGCCCACCAGGCCCGCGGCGTCGCTCTCGCGGATCGCCGAGGCGATGCCGCCCATGAGCTCGGCCAGAGGCTCCTGACCGGGAATAACACGGAGTAGGAGGAAGCTACTCATGCGGTCCTCGCGAAGCACCCGCTCGCTTTCGACTTCGGCCAGGAAAGCGGCCTCGTTGAGCACGCGCGTGCCCCTGACAAGGCGGCTGTCGCGCACGGCATCCTCGTATTCAAACGCGCGCAGGAGCGAGCTCTCGACGAGTCCGCAGATGATGCGGAACAGATTCTGGTAGTACAGGGTCAGCTGGTCGTCGACAACCTCGTTGACAAAGATCAGGACCGCCAGCTCGCCCGACCGCCGCACGCCGTAGGCGAACATCGGCATGCCCTCGACGAGCTCGCGATTGACCCAGAGACCCGACTCGCGAACGACGTTCACGACATCTGGGACGGTTTCAAGGTCAAGGGACTTGGGGGCCGAGGCGAGAATCGCCGGGCTCGCCGCCGCAAGTCGGGCGAATCCGCCACCCGAGACGTGATAGAGCGCGATCGAATCGTTCTCCAGGAATTCCTGAAGGATCTGACAGCACTTGCGATAGATGTCACGCGGATTGAGAAGGTCGAGCTCGCGCGTCACGGAGAAAATCTTGCCAAAACTGTCACGGCGCCCCACGATTTGTCGCTTGAGCTCGTTCTTGTCCTCAAGCGTGTCACGGTACAGCTTGCCCACGAACTCGTTGCGCGACCGCAAAAGTCTGTTTTCATCGCGCTCGAGTTCGAACGACGCGCGGTTACGAAGCTGAACGTAGCCGCAAACGGAGCCGACGACAAAATAGGCGATGAACGGAAGCCAGTTGGAAGGATCGTAGAAGAGACCCTGGAAGGTATAGCCCATCGAGGTGAGATACGTGGCGGCAAGCCCCACGCTCGCGAGCGCAGCGGCGAAAACGCCGTAGTCGATCCCGTACATCGTGCCGATCAGCACGATGAAGACGAGCCGATAGTCGATGATGTTAAGCTGACCGGACTTTGAGAACACGGCCACCAGAAATTCGGAGGCGATCCAGGCGGCCAGTGTCTCCCCAAATCGCAGGACCCCGGTGCGGGCGAGCGCGCTGTCGACAAAGCGACGCAGCGCATGCTTTCTCGGCTCTCGGGCGGTATTCCACGAACCGTAGAGCGTTGAGAGATCGCGCAGCATATCGTAGCGCTGGAACCAGGCATAGCGGCGACGGACGGAGCCATCGTCTGGAACCGGTCCGCAGGGAGCGCCGTCTCCATAGGAGACTTCGAGCCCAGGCACGACATCCTGCATCTTGTGGGCAAAATCCCCCACCGTATGGCCAAAGCAGTCCGGAACGCCCAGGACCTCGAAATCGGGCGTCCAGGAATCAAAGACGCGTTGAAGCAGGGTTGCCAGTTCGTCGGTGCAAAGCATGGGAAGTGGCGCCTCGGGCGCATCCGTCAAGACGAGATGTCCGGCATGGCACTGCTGAAACACGCGAGCGAGAAACGGGTCCGAAGGCTCGCTCCTCACCGTATAGAGAAACGGGACACGCAGGATCTTGACTTGGATGCGCTCGGTCTTGGCGTAATACGCGCAGAGCTCCTCGACGGAACGCGCGATGATGCCCTTGCCCGAGACATCGCCACCGTTCGCCCCGCGAAACCCCTGAGGACCGGCGACCAGGACGAACTGGGCCTCGCGCGCCGCGCAGACGCGAAGGACATCGCGCAGGTGCTCGATATCGCCAAAACGGTCCCCGTGCGGCGTCAGATACTCGGAGAGGTAGACGATACGGTCGAATTCGTTGGCATCGTCGAGTCGATGGAGAAGGTCGATATGAGCCGAGCGGCGAGAGGAGCCCGCGCCTGCCGGCTGCTCGTCGCCCGACCCCACCACATGGACATGGTCACCGGGAAGGGCAACCCGACAAAAGGCGTCGTCCGCGTAGACGGTGTTTCCGGTGACAAGCGCCTCCAAAGGCCGAATCCTCCCCACTCATGTCAAAGATGTCCAATCTTTCGAAATTGTAATCGCGCTGACCTGAAATGCAACGGCGTGTCGGACGAACTTCAGGAAAGCTTAGGTTGAGCCCATGCATGACACAAAAATCATCGATATCGCCCAAAAAATTGAACAAAAAAACCGCCCCGCACACTACCGGCGCGAGGCGGATATCAAATTCAGACTTCGAGGGAAATGCCCTTTAAACGATTACGCGCGGGTCTTGATCTCCTCGGTGACCTTGGCGACAAAATCCTCGACGGACATCTGGACGGTCTCGTTGGAGCGGTCGCGGACGGAGATGTTGCCGGCCTCGACCTCCTTCTCGCCCAGGATGAGCATGTAGGGCACACGGTCGATGGAACGGGCCTCGCGGATCTTGTAGCCGATCTTCTCGTCACGGTCGTCGCAGACCACACGGATGCCGGCGTCCTCGAGCTTGGCGCAGACCTCATGTGCGTAGTCGCGGCTCTTCTCGGAGACGGGCAAAGCCTTAACTTGGACGGGCGCGAGCCACGTGGGGAATTTACCGGCGTAGTGCTCGATCAGGATGCCGATGAAACGCTCGATGGAGCCGAAGCACACGCGGTGCAGCATGATGGGACGCTTCTTGGAACCGTCGGCGTCGACGTACTCCAGGTTGAAGTTGAGCGGCATCTGGAAGTCCAGCTGCACGGTGCCGCACTGCCAGGTGCGACCGAGCGAGTCCTCGAGATGGAAGTCGATCTTGGGGCCGTAGAAGGCGCCGTCGCCCTCGTTGACCTCGTAATCCATACCAAGCTTCTCGAGCGCGGTGCGCAAGCCCGCCTCGGCGCGCTCCCAATCCTCATCGGAGCCCATGGAGTCATCGGGGCGCGTAGAGAGCTCGACGTGGTACTTGAAGCCGAACTTCTGGTACACGGAGTCGATGAGGTTCACAACGCCGACGATCTCGTCGGTCAGCTGGTCGGGACGGACGAAGAGGTGGGCATCGTCCTGGTTGAAGCAGCGTACGCGGAACAGGCCGTGCAGGGCGCCGCGCAGCTCGTGACGGTGCACGAGACCGATCTCGCCGGCACGGATCGGCAGCTCACGATAGCTGTGCGGCTTGGAGGCATAGACGAGGACGCCGCCCGGGCAGTTCATCGGCTTGATGCAATACTCCTCGTCGTCGATGACGGTGGAGTACATGTTGTCCTTGTAGTGGTCCCAGTGGCCCGAGGTCTTCCACAGCTGCTTGTTCATGATGAGCGGCGTGGAGATTTCGACGTAGCCCGCCTTGTGGTGGATCTCGCGCCAGTAATCGAGCAGCGTGTTCTTGAGGATCATGCCGTTGGGCAGGAAGAACGGGAAGCCCGGAGCCTCGTCGCGCATCATGAAGAGGTCCATCTCGCGGCCGATCTTGCGGTGGTCGCGCTTCTTGGCTTCCTCGATCATGTGCATGTGCTCGTCGAGCTCATCCTTGGTGGCGAACGCGACACCGTTGATGCGCGTGAGCATCTTGTTGTCCTTGTCGCCCTTCCAGTAGGCACCGGAGACACCCGTCAGCTTGAAGGCCTTGAGCGCCTTGGTGTAGCAGATGTGCGGACCGACGCACATGTCGATGTACTCGCCTTGCTGGTAGAAGGTGATGCGGGCGTCCTCGTCCAGATCACCGATATGCTCGACCTTGTACTTCTCGCCGCGCTCCTCCATGAGCTTGACGGCGTCTGCACGCGGAAGCTCGAACGTCGTGAACTTGAGGTTCTCCTTGACGATCTTCTTCATCTCGGCCTCGATCGCGGGGAAATCGTCCTCGCTGATCTTGGTGCCCTCGGGCAGGTCGACATCATAGTAGAAGCCGTTGTCGGTGGCGGGGCCGTAGGCGAAATCGGCCTCGGGATACAGGCGCTTGATGGCCTGCGCCATGATGTGGGCGGCGGAGTGGCGGATGACGTGGGTGACCTCGTCCTCCGGGAGCTCGGCCACGTGACCATCGTTGTAGAGTGCCTTCATAGGTATGTGTTCTCCTCTCGGATGCAATACAGCTTCGTTTGAACTTGAATCATTATAGGCAGGTTGCCCATGCATACAAGCGCCCGCCACCCCATAGTTGGAGCGGCGGGCGAAAATCATACATGCGCTACGGGGCTATTGAATCGCAGGCGCTACTGGATGCGCGTTCGGCAGTACGGGCAGACCTTCCAGTGCGCGTCGAGCGGACGATGGCAGCTGGGGCAGACGTTGCGTACCTGCGTGTCACAGACGGGGCAGACGACGAAATCCTTCTCGATGAGCGCGCCGCACTGCGGGCAGGTGCCGTACTGGGCAAGTTGACGCTCGCGCAGGGCCATGTCGAGCTCCTGCTCCTCGCGGTCGGCCAGATAAGAGTTGGGGCGCAGCACCAGGTAGGCGATGAGACCCGCGAACGGGATAAGCGCGATGATGCCCCAGGCCCAATAGGCGCCGACGCCGCGACGGCGGGCATCGATGAAGACGTAGACGACGGAGAGCACATAGAGGGCGACGATAAAGCCCACAAACGCATAGATGACAGCCATGAGCTGCGGCGACATGAGCTCCTGGATATATTTGGACATTCAGAGACCCTTCTCGGACGGGATAATCCGTATGAGTATATCATCCCAGGGGGTCGGGTAAGCCCCGCCCGCATTCGCACACGGAAGGAGAACGATATGGCATCGGTTGATATGGGGCGCGTGACGCGCGTGATGGAGTCCTTGGAACGAGATCATCCCGGGGCGCAGCTGCTGGTCAACGACCCGTGGTCGATTTATTACCTTACCGGGTTCTACGCCGAGATGTTCGAGCGCTTTTGCGGGGTTCTGCTCACACCGGGACGTGAGCCCGTGATCATGGTGAACGCACTCCACCAGCTACCCGACTACGATAACGCACGCGTGGCGTATCACACCGACACCGACGATGTCGCCGACGCGATCGCCCGCGAGCTCGATCCCGAGCGCGAGCTCGGCATCGATACCGTCATGCGCTCGGGCTTTCTCATGCCGCTCATGGATCGCCGCGCCGCACGCTCGTTCTTCTTGGGAAGCTACGCCGTCACGGCGGCCCGCTCTCACAAAGACGCGGACGAACGTGAGCTCATGCGTCTATCCTCGAAAGCGAACGACGCCGTGATGGAGGATGCGATTTCCCTCATCCACGAGGGCGTCACGGAACGAGAGATCGCCGACCAGATGCTCGGCCTCTACCGCGACCATGGCTGCGACGCCTTCTCGTTCCCACCGATTGTGAGCTTTGGAGCCAACGCGGGCGATCCGCACCACGAGCCCGATGCGACCGTCCTCAAGCGGGGCGACGTCGTGCTGTTCGATATCGGCGGACGCTATCGTAACTACTGCTCCGACATGACGCGCACGTTCTTTTGGGGCGAGCCCGACGAGGAGACGGCGCAGATCTACGATATCGTTCGCCGGGCCAACGAGACGGCCGAGGCGCTCATCAAACCGGGGGCGCGCATGTGCGACCTCGACCTCGCAGCACGTCAGGTCATCAAGGACGCCGGCTATGGCTCGAACTTCACACACCGGCTGGGCCACTCGATCGGCCTTCAGGACCATGAACCGGGCGACGTGTCGAGCGTCAACGAGCAGATCGTCGAGCCCGGCATGACGTTTTCCACCGAACCCGGCATCTACCTACCGGGCCGCACGGGGGTGCGTATCGAGGACCTGGTCCTCGTAACCGAGAACGGCGTCGAGATTCTCAACGCCTACAGCAAGGAGCCGCGCCGGCTCGACTGTTAGAGCACCCTGGAGCACAACTTCACTAGGCTGATCCCGCAATTAGATAGGATGCGGCCCGGCGAATCAATTGGTTCGCCGGGCCGTTTTACATCATGGGCGCCAAACAATGCTATCCAGCTACTCACATAACCCCAAAAAGGGGACTGTCCCCAAATTGTGGTTGGTTAGCCGCGGAGGATACCGGCGACCTCGCCGGCGAGCGTGATCGTACCGGCGGCAACGAAAGCAGCGCCGTCGGCATCGAACGCGTCAAGCGCCTCGGAAACCGTGGGATAGGTCGCCAGCAGGTCCGTGCACGGACGACCGAGCTCCGCAAGCTTCTCCCCCACCAGCGCTGCCAAGTCCGCAGCGGGCATCGCGCGGTCGCTCGCCGTCTGAGTCACGACGATACGGGGGAACGCCGGCACAAGGACGTTGACGATGCCCTCGACGTCCTTGTCGGAGAGCGCGGCGCACAAGAGCGTGGGGCGACGGGAGATATCGGGGTCGATCTCATCGAGCGCCGCGACAAAGTTCTCGCATGACTGCGGGTTATGGCAGGCATCGATAAGCTTGAGCGGATCGCGGCCGAGCACATCGAAGCGCCCCGGCGTCGGACACGTCATCAGGGACTCGTCAAGTCGACCATGGTCGAGCTCATGACCAAGATAGGCCTCGCAAAGCATGATGGCGCAGGCCGCGTTCTGGGGCTGGTAGGCGGGCTTCACCATATGGGGCGTATAGATGGCGCGCGGCGTGGTACATGAGAATTCGATCGTATCGCCGATATGCCCGGGCACCTTCGTGGTCGTATGGCTCACCACAAGCGGCACGACGCCGAATTCGCGGCAGCGCGCATCCATGACCCGTTGAACGCTCGGCTCGTGCGTACCCTCACCGAGCACAACGATGCGCCCCGGCTTGATGACAGCCGCCTTCTCACCCGCGATGGCAGCAAGCGTGTCGCCGAGGATGCGCGTATGATCGAGCCCGATGCCCGTGATCGCCACGGCGACAGGGTCGGTCGCGCTCGTGGCGTCCCAGCGCCCGCCCATGCCAACCTCGAGCACGGCGACATCGATACGGCTCTCGGCAAAGATCATCAACGCCGCAACAGTCAAGAGATCGAACGGCGTGATGGTGTAGCGCTCCTTGCCGGCGGCAGCGCGGACCTCGTTGACGCGCCGCCCCGCCTCGAGCGCAGCGGAGACGCCGTGAGCGAATGTCGCGTCCGAGATCACACGACCGTCGACCTCCATGCGTTCGGGATAACGGACAAGCTGAGGAGAGGTATACAGCGCGGTTTTAAGCCCCTCGCCACGCAAGATGGCAGCCGAGAAGCGCGTCGTGGACGTCTTGCCATTAGTCCCGGCGACCTGGATGCAGTCGTAGAATTCATCGGGCCGCCCGAGCTCATCGAGCATATCGACGACAGTCTCCAAGAGTGGACCGGCATCCCCGGAAATCCTCCCGGTATCGGCGGCCAGCGCAACAGCCTCATCGAACGCAAGCTCCGGCACCTCGAACGGCACCGAATAAATCCCAGCCCGCTTAGCCATACAATCCCTCACCAACAACAAAAAAATGGGCCCAAACCAAGTCCGAACCCATCCCGATAAACAAAAGATGCGCAGCGAAAAAGAAGCGCAACGACCAAAAAAGGCAATGAGCAAATAAGCCCTTCCCAACAAAGCGCCATTCAGCTCCACCCATTTGCGACGAGCTCAAGCCCACATTCGCAAAAGCTCCGACTCAGAAAATACGAAGCACGTAAACGCACTAGGAGCGGTTTTGGTCTTTCGTCCGCCGCGAGTTCCGCACGAGCCGGAGGCCACTAAATGTGGCCTCCGAGCGAGCAGGACTGTCCGAGCGCCGGATGAAAGACCAAAACCGCGTCCCCCGTCAGCGTTTACGAGAAGTCGGCGACCTGAGCCTTGAGCGCCGTCAGCGTCTCCTTGAGCTCGGCCGCACGGTCCTTCTTCTTCTGCACCACAGCCGGTGCGGCCTTGGCGACAAAACCGGGGTTCCCGAGCGTCTTCTCGCAGGAGGCAAGCTCCTTCTCGGCAGCGGCGATCTCCTTCTCCAGGCGCGCCTTCTCGGCGGACAGGTCGACCTTGCCCTCGAGCACCACAAAGACCTCGACGCCGTTCTCGACGACACCGATGCTCGCAGCCGGCTTCTCGGCATCTGAGGCGATGGTGAGCGACGCGGCGTTGGCGAGCGGCTCGATCGTGGAACGCAGGCTCTCGAGCGCCGCGATGTCGGACTCGTTGGCACGCACGACCAGGTCGAGCGCGGCCTTGGGACTCAGGCGATAGCGCGAGCGCGTGGCACGGGCGGCGGAGACGACGGTGCGGCAGAGCTCGAAGGCACGCTCGGCGTCCTCGTCGACGTACTTGGCGTAGTCCGCGGGCTCCGGCCACTTGGCGATCATGAGCGCCTCGGCGCGGTTCGTCTCGCCTGTCGTGGGATCGACATCGAGGATCGAAGCGGGCATGTTATCCCAGATCTCCTCGGTGACAAACGGCATAAGCGGGTGCATGAGGCGGATGGAGGTGTCGAGCACGAAGATGAGGTTGCGCTGCGCCTGCAGGCGATCGTTGCCTTTGAGGCGGGACTTGGTGACCTCGACGTACCAGTCGCAGACCTCGTTCCAGAAGAACTGCTGCACGCCACGAGCCATATCGCCGAAGGTGTAGTCCTCGATACCCTCGGTGACCATCTTCACGGCCTTGGCCAGGCGGCTGAACATCCAAGCGTCGGCCGGCGTCTCGACGACAGGCTCGCCGGGCGTGTAGCCCTCCATGTTCATCAGCAGGAAACGGCTCGCGTTCCAGATCTTGGTGACGAAGGCCTTCGCCTGCTCGGTGCGCGGGCTGTCGATGAGCTTCTTGGTCTTCTTATCGATGTTCGCATCGAACTTGACGTCCTGGTTGGTCGTGCAGAGCGTGAGCAGGTTGAAGCGCATGGCGTCGGCGCCGTACATGGCGATGAGGTCCATGGGGTCCACGCCGTTGCCCTTGGATTTGGACATGCGGCTGCCGTCCTTGGCGAGGATCGTCGGATAGATCACGACGTCCTTGAACGGGACCTCGTCAAGGAAGTACAGGGAGCTCATGACCATGCGGGCGACCCAGAGCGCGATGATATCGCGCGCGGTGACGAGCGCCGTTGTGGGATGATGACCCTCGAGCTGCTCGGGCTTCTGCGGCCAGCCCTGCGTGGCGAAGGTCCACAGCTGCGAGCTGAACCAAGTGTCGAGCACGTTCTCGTCCTGATGGACATGGTGACCGCCGCACTTGGGGCACACGTCGGTGTCCTCCATAAGCGCGTCCTCCCAGCCGCAATCCTCGCAGTAGAAGACGGGGATGCGATGGCCCCACCAGAGCTGACGCGAGATGCACCAGTCCTTGAGGTTCTCCATCCAGGTGGTATAGGTCTGCGTCCATCGCGCGGGGTGGAACGTGACCTTGCCCGACTTGACGGCGTCGAGTGCCGGCCCCTTGAGCTTGTCGACGGCGACGAACCACTGCTCGGAAAGCCAGGGCTCGAGCGCGGAGTCGCAGCGGTAGCAGTGCATGACGGAGTGCTCGAGATCCTCGACGTGATCGAGCAGACCGTGCTCGTCGAACCACTTGATAACGGCCTCGCGGCACTCGTCGCGATTCATGCCGGAGAACTCACCGTAACCGTCGACGACGACGGCATGCTCATCGAAGATGTTGATCTGCTCGAGGTCATGCGCCTGACCCATGGCGTAGTCGTTGGGGTCGTGTGCCGGCGTGACCTTGACGAAGCCGGAACCGAAGTTGGCATCGACATGGTAGTCGGAGAAGATGGGGATCTCGCGGTTCACGATCGGGAGCATGACGGTCTTACCGACGAAGGCGGCCTTATCGGGATCCTTCGGGGAGACGGCCACGCCCGTGTCGCCGAGCATGGTCTCGGGACGCGTGGTGGCGACGACGATATAGTCCTGGCCGTTGACCGGTTCGGTCAGCGGGTAGCGAAGGTGCCACAGGTGACCCTTCTCGTCATGGTACTCGGCCTCGTCGTCCGAGATAGCCGTGGTGCAGTTGGGGCACCAGTTGACGATACGCTTGCCGCGATAGATGAGCCCGTCGTGATACCAGTCGCAGAAGACCTTACGGACGGCCTCCGCATAATCGGCGTCCATGGTGAAACGCTTGTTGTCGAAGTCGACGGAGCAGCCCATACGTTTGATCTGCTCGACGATGATACCGCCGTACTCGTGCGTCCAATCCCAGCAGGCGTCGACGAACTTGTCACGTCCGATCTCGAGGCGGCTGATGCCCTCGCTCTTGAGCTTCTTGTCGACCTTGGTCTGCGTGGCGATACCAGCGTGGTCGGTGCCCAGCACCCAACGCGTGGACTTGCCTCGCATGCGCGCCATACGCACGATGGCATCCTGGATGGAGTCATCGGTGGCGTGCCCCATATGGAGCTTGCCCGTGACATTGGGAGGCGGAATGGTGACGGTGCAGTCGCCGACACCTTCACGGCGCTTGTAGTAACCGCCGTCAAGCCACTTCTGGAGGATCGCCGGCTCGTTTTGCGCCGGATCGTAGTTCTTGGGCATCTCTTCCATATGTCACTCCCCATTCCGCCGGGCTGTCCGGCTTGCCCGGTTTTCGCTCGGTCAGGTCCTGCTCGCTCGAAGGCGCCACCGGCGCCTTCGGCTCGTGCGGAATCTACGAAAACCGGGCAAGCCGGACAGCCCTTGGGTATCGCCTATTCCAGGCTAATTCGGTCTTGCTTCGAACAATCCCATAGAATAGCACAGGTACCAGAGCAGGCTCCCTATATAGAAAAAGCCCCGACCGTTTGGACTGGGCTTAGCTGCATTTTAGGGACGGATTTGTTTTCCAAGTTTTGTCTACAAAGACAAATCGATGCTATTTTGCCTGATAAAACCTGCAAATTTAAACCTGTCCCTTATTTACAGGTGCTAGTCGAAGACGCGCTTGGGCTGTTCTTCTCCCTTGACGGCAGCCTCGGTCACGATGACCTTGGCGACGCCCTCCTCGCTCGGAAGGTCGAACATCGTCTGCTGGAGCACGTCCTCGCAGATAGCACGCAGGCCGCGGGCACCGGTCTTGCGGGCGAGTGCCATGCGGGCAATCTCGTGGAGCGCAGCGTCCTCGAACTCCAGCTCGACGTCCTCGAGCTGGAACATCTTGCGGTACTGGCGCACGACGGCGTTCTTGGGCTCGGTCAGGATACGAACAAGGTCATCCTCGTCGAGCGCCTTGGTCTGCGTGATCACGGGCGTGCGACCCACGAACTCGGGAATCATGCCAAAGGCGTTGAGGTCCTGCGGGAGCACCTGACGGAGCAGGTCGTTCTCGTCGACCGAGGCGGGACCGGCGATCTCGGAGTTGAAGCCAACGCCCTTGTTGCCCACACGGTCGGCGATGATCTTGTCGAGGCCGACGAACGCGCCGCCGCAGATGAACAGGATGTTGGTCGTGTCGATCTGCAGAAGCTCCTGCTGCGGGTGCTTGCGACCGCCGGTGGGCGGCACGCTCGCGACGGTGCCCTCGAGGATCTTGAGGAGCGCCTGCTGCACACCCTCGCCCGACACATCGCGCGTGATGGAAAGGTTCTCGGCCTTGCGGGCGATCTTGTCGATCTCGTCGACGTAGATGATGCCCACCTGGGCGCGCTCGATGTCGCCGTCTGCGGCGTTGATGAGTTTGAGCAGGATGTTCTCGACGTCCTCGCCCACGTAGCCGGCCTCGGTAAGGGCGGTGGCGTCGGCGATGGCGAAGGGCACCTCGAGGATGCGCGCGAGCGTCTGGGCGAGCAGCGTCTTGCCGGTGCCGGTGGGGCCGAGCAGCAAGATGTTGCTCTTGGCGAGCTCGACGTCGTCCATGTCGCTATCGAAGTCAGGGTCCATGCCCGAAGCCTCGTCATAGGCGGAAAGCGCGGCGCCGCCCTCGATCACGCGGCGGTAGTGGTTGTAGACCGCCACGGACATGGCGCGTTTGGCATCCTCCTGGCCCATGACGTACTCGGACAACTCGTCGTAGATCTCGTGCGGCGTCGGCACATGGGTGATCACCTGGCGGGCATCATCCTCGAGCTCGAAATTCTCGGCCGCGGCGGGAGCCGCCTCCGGCGCCTGGGCGTTGCCCTGGAGAAAACCGGGCAGGTGCCCGCCGCGGGCGGCGTCCATGAAATCGGATGCGAGCGACTCCTCGAGGATATCGGAGCACGCCGCGACGCACTCGTCGCAGATGTAGATGTTCGTCGGACCCTTGACAAGGCGACGGACCTGCCCCTGCTCCTTCCCGCAGAATGAGCAGCGGATCGGCTGGCCGTCGTTGTCGAGCGTGCCGTCGTTCTTATCCCCCGCCATCGCTTACGCTTCCTTCTGGCCGAGGTCGCGCGAGGTGACGATACGGTCGATCAGGCCGTAATCGAGTGCCTCCTGGGCGGACATGTAGTTGTCGCGCTCGGTGTCGGCCTGAACCTTCTCCAGCGGCTGGCCGGAGGCATCGGACAGGATCTGGTTGAGCTCGCGACGGGTCTTCTTGATCTCCTCGGCGACGATCTCGATCTCGGTCTGCTGACCCTGAGCACCACCGCTCGGCTGATGGATCATGACCTTGGAGTGCGGCAGGCAGAAGCGCTTGCCCTTGGCGCCGGCCGAAAGCAGCACGGCGGCCATGGAAGCGGCCATACCGACGCAGATCGTCGAGACCTGGGGCTTGATGAAGTTCATGGTGTCGAGGATGGCGAGACCGGAGTAGACCTCACCGCCCGGGGAGTTGATATAGAGCGAGATGTCCTTCTCGGCGTCCTGGCTCTCGAGGTGCAGCAGCTGGGCGACCACGAGGTTGGCGGTCGTCGAGTTGATCTCCTCGCCCAGGAAGATGATGCGATCGTTGAGCAGGCGCGAGTAGATATCGTAGCTGCGCTCACCGCGCGGCGTCTGCTCGATGACATAGGGCACGAGCGCGGAATCGATCCTTCCGATCATGCAGTCTCCTTTTCAGATAGAAGATCCGATAGTTTCCTTATGGTTCGAGATAGACGAACGGTGCCCGGCCGCATTCGCGAAGTCTGGCACCGTCCGATCACATCCGGCAATCCGGTTTATCACTTTACCCCAACGCGCGGACGGAAATCCGCTCGTGGGAAATCAACGCAAGGGGCTACTCGGCATCCTTGGCGGTCTCGTCGACCTCGGTCACCTTGGCGTTCTCGACCAGGTGATCGACAGCCTTAGAGCGGCGGATGGACTCGCGCACGGCGGGCATGCGGCCATCGGCGATGAACTCGGCCTTGGAGGCCTCGACGTCCTTGACGCCGGCGTTCTTGAACTCGTTGTCGACGTCCTCAGCGGTGACCTCGATGTTGAGCTCACGGGCGAGGGCATCGAGCGCGAGGGACTCGCGGGCGACGTCGTTGGCCTGACGGTGCAGGTCGGAGATGAACTGCTCGGAGCTGAGGCCGGAAGCCTGGAGCCAGGTGTCGAGCGTCATGCCGCGGGAGCTGAGGTTCTGAAGGAAGTTCTGGCCAAGCTCCTGGAAGACGGACTGCTCGTAATCCTCATCCATCTCGTCGAGCTCGAGGCGCTCTGCAAGCTTGGCGACGCAACGGTTCTCCTTGAGCGCCGGCAGCTTGGAGGACTTGTCCTGCTCGAGCTCGAGCTTGATGGCGTCGCGCATGGCGTCGATGCCGTCGAAACCGAAGTTCTCCTTCACGAACTCCTCGGTGAGCTCAGGGAGCTTACGGGTCTTGATCCCCTTGACGGTGACCTCGACGGTGGTCTCCTCGTCGGAGTCCTCGTCAGCCTTCCAGCTGACGGTCTTGACGTCGTCGACGTTGGCACCGACCAGGGCCTCGTCGAACTCCTTGGGCAGGTTGCCGGTGCCCATGGAAAGCAGACGGCCCTCGCCGGCGAACTGCTCGCCGCCCTTGACGTCCTTGATGTCGACGGTGACGTAGTCCTCGCCCTCGACGGCGCGACCCTCGACGTCCTCGAAAGTGGCGTGATAGCCAAGCAGCATGTCGACCTGGGCGTCGATCTCGGACTCGGTGACCTCCGCGGGCGGCATCTCGATCTCGACGGGCTCATAGGAGGTGAGACCGGCCTCGGGACGCAGGGAGAACTCTACCTCATAAGTGTAGTCCTCGTGATCCTTGACGAGATCGATGTCCTTGTAGTCGCCCTGCTTGGTGGGGACGATGTCGAGCTCGTTGAGGACGGCGGGCTCGGAGGTGCCGATCAGGTCGTTGGTGGCCTGGGCGAGCGTGGCCTCGGCGCCGAGGGCGGAGTCGATGACCGGACGCGGGGCCTTACCGGCGCGGAAGCCCGGGAAGCGGTACTTCTTGGCGGTATCCTTGTAAGCCTTCTTGATCGCGGCGTCGACGTCGGCGGCCGGGATGGTGACCGTAGCGGTGAGCTTGGCGTCCTTGACGTCAGAAGCGGTGATGTTCAACACGTTCCTCCTCATACGAACCCAGCGTGTCTTTAGGTGCTGGAACCTTGATGACGATATGTGCCAGGACCGGAGCCCGGGCTCGTGCGTGGTGCGGGCGAAAGGACTCGAACCTTCACGGGAATCCCACCAGAACCTAAATCTGGCGCGTCTACCAATTCCGCCACGCCCGCATATGCGCAC
>ERZ808240.753-NODE-753-length-41480-cov-7.752613_pt1 | contig 41480 bp, 31 predicted proteins | sample MGYA00521084_ERZ808240 | MGnify/ENA primary metagenome ERZ808240 (study PRJEB31516, sample SAMN03275571) | gut metagenome | biome: mammalia-associated habitat; material: feces | host: Papio cynocephalus | place: Kenya | collected 2012-08-06 ... | reverse complement strand
CGACCCTCTGCTTGTAAGGCAGATGCTCTAAACCAGCTGAGCTAAACGCCCTTATGCTTTAATTTTGAATTTGCTTCGTTCCTTAAAGCCAGTGCAAAGGTAGCAACTTTTTTCATATCTCCAAAACTTTTCATGAAAAAAGTTTAGTATTTAACATTCTCTAACAAATTTCCACTTTACGTACCACCCCTCACAGAGTCTTCTTTTCAAAAGCGCCACTTTAGCCCTTGTAAAGCGCCACTTTAGCCCTTGTAAAGCGCCGCTTTAGCCCACGTAAAGCGCCGCTTTAGGAAAAGCGATGTAAAACCTCGGGAAAATAACATTATTTTATATAGAAAACAACAGATGTATAAAAACTTATTTGTAATTTTGCACTCTGTAATTACACATATTATAATATAGCAGTTATGAAACTTGATTTGCTGACAGCCATTTCTCCAATCGACGGCCGTTACCGTGGCAAGACAGAGCGTCTTGCCGACTATTTCTCTGAGTATGCACTCATACGCTATCGCGTGCGCGTGGAAATCGAATACTTCATCACTCTCTGTGAGCTGCCTCTCCCGCAGCTGAAAGACTTCGACCATTCGCTCTTCAGCCGCCTGCGCGACATTTATCTTAACTTTAACGAGCAGGAAGCACAGCGCGTGAAGGACATCGAGAAAGTAACCAACCACGACGTGAAAGCCGTGGAATACTTCCTCAAGGAAGAGTTCGACAAGATTGGCGGGCTCGACGCCTTCAAGGAATTCATACACTTCGGACTCACCTCGCAAGACATCAACAACACCTCCGTGCCCCTCTCCATCAAGGAGGCGCTCGCGGAAGTCTACTATCCCGTCGTGGAGGAGCTCATTGAGCAGCTCCGTCAGTATGCAGAGGAGTGGAAGGACGTGCCCATGCTCGCCAAGACCCACGGACAGCCCGCCTCGCCGACACGCCTCGGCAAGGAAATCATGGTGTTCGTCTACCGCCTGGAGGAGCAGCTGCGCCAGCTCAAGGCGTGCCGCCTCACAGCCAAGTTTGGCGGAGCCACCGGCAACTACAACGCCCACCACGTGGCCTACCCGCAGTACGACTGGAAGAAGTTTGGCGACCGCTTCGTCAGCGAGAAGCTCGGACTCGAGCGCGAGGAGTACACGACGCAGATAAGCAACTACGACTGCCTCGGCTCCGTATTCGACGCCATGCGCCGCATCAACACCATCATCATCGATCTCGACCGCGACTTCTGGATGTACATCTCTATGGAGTACTTCAAGCAGAAGATAAAGGCAGGAGAGGTAGGCTCAAGCGCCATGCCACACAAGGTAAACCCCATCGACTACGAGAACTCCGAGGGCAACCTCGGCATGGCAAACGCCGTGCTGCAGTTCCTCGCACAGAAGCTGCCAGTCAGCCGTCTGCAGCGCGACCTCACCGACTCCACGGTGCTCCGCAACGTCGGCGTGCCCTTCGGCCATAGCATCATTGCCATGGAAAGCACGCTCAAGGGTCTGCGCAAGCTCATCCTCAACCGCGAGAAGCTTGAGGAAGACCTACAGAACACGTGGGCAGTCGTGGCGGAAGCCATACAGACCATTCTCCGCCGTGAGGCCTACCCGCATCCCTACGAAGCTCTGAAGGCTCTCACGCGCACCAACAAGCACATGACCGAGCAAACCATCCACGAGTTCATACAGACGCTCAACGTCAGCGACGCCGTGAAGGCGGAACTCATGGCCATCACGCCAATGAACTACACAGGCATATAATAATAATTTTTTAACGTATATATAAACCTACTTTGCCGAGAGGCAAACAACTGAAAAAAAGAACTATGGATTCAGAAATGGAAAAGAATCAGGAACAGAACGCAGCAAATCAGACTACTGGCAATAGCGAGAGCTATAGCCACGCTGCAACAGGCAACTATCAGAAAGAGTACCGCAGTGTGACGGGACGACGCCCCCGCATTCATACAGGCCGCACGTACAATGCCGACCGTCAGACAACAACAAACAGCGAGGACGGCGCTTTCCGTCCGGAAGGCTTCGGAGCCGGACTCCAGAGCTCAGGCGGCTATCAGCAGCGACAGCAGCAAGGCGGCTACCAGCGCGGTGGCTATCAGCAGCGCGGCAGCTACGGACAGCAGCGCCAGCAGGGCGGCTATCGTCCGCGCTACAACCAGGACGGCGACCAGCAGCAGGGTGGCTATCAGCCACGCCAGCAGGGCGGCTATCGTCCACGCTTCAATCAGGACGGCGACCAGCATCAGGGCGGCTATCAGCCACGCCAGCAAGGAGGCTATCGCCCGCGCTACAATCAGGACGGCGACCAGCAGCATGGCGGCTACCAGCCACGTCAGCAAGGCGGCTATCAGCCACGCCAGCAGGGAGGCTATCAGCAGCGCGGTGGCTATCAGCAGCGCGGTGGCTATCAGCAACGCGGAGGCTACGGACAGCAAGGAGGCTACCAGCGCGGAGGCTACGGACAGCAGGGTGGCTACCAGCGCGGAGGCTACGGACAGCAGGGTGGCTATCAGCAGCGTCAGCGCACACCGGGCTACGACCCCAATGCCAAGTATAGCATGAAGAAGCGCATCGAATACAAGGAAGAGAACATCGATCCGAACGAGCCGATACGTCTCAACAAGTATCTTGCCAACGCCGGCATCTGCTCGCGCCGTGAGGCCGACGAGTTCATACAGGCAGGCGTGGTGACAGTGAACGGAGAGGTTGTGACGGAACTCGGCACAAAGATAAAGCGCACCGACGAGATTAAATTCCACGACCAGCCCGTGACTCTCGAAAAGAAAGTGTACGTGCTGCTCAACAAGCCTAAGGACTGCGTGACGACAAGCGACGACCCGCAGCAGCGCAAGACCGTGATGGACCTCGTGAAGAACGTGTGCCCGGAGCGCATCTACCCCGTCGGACGACTCGACCGCAACACCACTGGCGTGCTGCTTCTCACCAACGACGGCGACCTCGCTTCGAAGCTCACACATCCGAAGTTCCTCAAGAAGAAGGTCTACCACGTCTACCTCGACAAGAACGTGACGGCTCACGACCTCCAGCAGATTGCCGACGGCATAGAGCTTGAGGACGGTGAGGTGCATGCCGACGCCATCGAGTACGCAAGCGACACCGACAAGAGCCAGGTGGGCATCGAGATCCACAGCGGCAAGAACCGTATCGTGCGCCGCATCTTCGAACACCTCGGCTACCGCGTCGTGAAACTCGACCGCGTGCAGTTTGCCGGACTCACCAAGAAAAACCTGCGCCGCGGCGACTGGCGCTTCCTCACAGAGAAGGAAGTGGAGATGCTGCGTATGGGTGCATTCGAGTAATATAGTATATTATAATGTTAAGTGTTAAATGATAAGTGTCAGGTGTTAAATGTTAAGTGTTAGGTGCTGATTGCCGAGCGTATGGCGTATGGCATTTAACACTTAACACTTAACACTTAGCATTTAACGTTTAGCACTTAACATCTAAATCAATAAAAATGGAAACAATAAAGAGAACTAAGGTTGTCGACGCGCTCGCGCGCACCGACTTCGGCGCCAAGGTATGCGTGAAAGGATGGGTGCGCACCCACCGCAGTTCAAAGGCTGTAGACTTCATTGCACTCAACGACGGATCAACGATAAAGAACATTCAGATTGTTGTCGACCCGACGAAGTTCGACGCCGACATGCTGAAGCAAATCACCACCGGCGCCTGCATCTGCGCCGTAGGCACTCTCGTGGAGAGCCAGGGCAAGGGACAGACTTCCGAAATACAGTGTGAGAGCCTGAACATCTACGGCACGTGCGGACTCGACTACCCCATGCAGAAGAAGGGACAGTCGTTTGAGTACATGCGCCAGTATGCCCATCTGCGTCTGCGCACCAACACGTTCGGCGCCGTAATGCGCATACGCCACAACATGGCAATGGCCATACACACCTACTTCCATGAGCACGGCTTCTTCTATTTCAACACGCCGCTCATCACTGCCAGCGACTGCGAGGGCGCAGGACAGATGTTCCAGGTGACGACGAAAAACCTCTACAACCTCAAGAAAACTCCCGACGGAAAGATCGACTACTCCGACGACTTCTTCGGCAAGCAGACATCGCTGACCGTCAGCGGACAGCTTGAGGGCGAGCTCGGAGCCACAGCGCTCGGAGCCATCTACACATTCGGACCTACCTTCCGCGCAGAAAACTCCAACACTCCGCGCCACTTGGCTGAGTTCTGGATGGTGGAGCCTGAGGTGGCATTCCTCGACATGGACGGACTCATGGAGCTGGAAGAGGACTTCATAAAGTACTGCATACGCTGGGCTCTGGAGCACTGCAAGGACGACCTCGAGTTCCTCAACAAGATGATCGACAAGGGTCTTATCGAGCGTCTTGAGGGCGTGCTCAACTCTTCCTTCGTTCACCTGCCCTACACCGAGGGCATACGCATCCTCCAGGAGGCCATCAAGAACGGAAAGAAATTCGAGTTCCCGTGCGAGTGGGGCGACGACCTCGCCTCGGAGCACGAGCGCTTCCTCGTTGAGGAGCACTTCAAGCGCCCGGTCATCATGACCAACTACCCGAAGGCCATCAAGGCATTCTACATGAAGATAGACGACGAGGAGTCGGGCTTCGGCGGCAAGAGCGGCAAGACCGTGCAGGGCACAGACGTGCTCTTCCCGCAGATTGGCGAAATCATAGGTGGCTCCGTGCGTGAGGAGAGCTACGACAAGCTGATGAACGAGATTGAGGAGCGCCACATCCCGATGAAGGACATGACGTGGTACCTCGACACGCGCAAGTACGGCTCATGCCCCCACGCAGGCTTCGGCCTCGGCTTCGAGCGCCTCATCCTCTTCGTGACGGGTATGCAGAACATCCGCGACGTCATCCCCTTCCCGCGCACTCCGAAGTCAGCCGAATTCTAAAACGAAGAGGCAGAAACTAAAACGGAGCGATGTCAACAACATCTGCCGACTTCTAAAACGGAGAGGCCGATGCCCCTCCAGCCGACAAGAAAGAACTCCGCTTTAATCAAACACATAAATCACGGAACCCACGTAAGGCAGAAGCAAATTTCCGTCCTTTCAGTGAGTTCCGTGTTCGTTTTTTTAGTACCTTTGTAAAATCAATCACACGGCACCCCCATACACGAACATCAAAACAAGCCGAAATGACCAACCTTGCCAGCTATTTCCCGATCACCGACCCCACACTGATATTCTTCGTGGTGCTGCTCATCATCCTCTTTGCGCCCATCATTATGGGCAAACTGCGCATACCACATATAATAGGTATGGTGCTCGCCGGTGTCGCCATAGGCAAGTACGGCTTCAACATCCTCGTGCGCGACGACTCGTTCGAGCTGTTTGGCAAAGTGGGACTCTACTACATCATGTTCCTCGCATCCCTTGAGATGGACACAGAAAGCGTGAAGCGCCACGGCTCGCGCTTCCTCCTCTTCGGACTGATGACCTTCACCCTGCCCTTCTTACTCACATTCACAGCGACACACACCCTGCTCGGCTATCCCTCCCTCGCCGCCCTGCTGCTCGGCTGCCTAATGGCGTCGAACACTCTCGTCGCCTACCCAATCGTCGGGCGCTATGGTCTGCAGAAGAAACCAAGCGTCGCACTTTCCGTCGGTTCCTCAATGATTTCGCTCCTCATGGCACTCGTAGCGCTCGCCGGAGCCGTGGCGGCATACGGAGGCGAGACGGGCGTAGGCTTCTGGCTGCTCTTCGCTGGCAAGTTCGTGGGCTACTGCCTCGCGATGGCACTGCTCATTCCGAGGCTCACACGCTGGTTTCTGCGCCGCTACAGCGACGCCGTCATGCAGTTTATCTTCGTCATGTCGATGCTCTTCATGAGCGCCGCTCTCAGTGAGCTGGCAGGACTCGAAGGCATCTTCGGCGCCTTCCTCGCCGGACTCATCCTCAACCGCTACATCCCACACGTATCTCCGCTCATGAACCGCATAGAGTTCATCGGCAACGCGCTCTTCATACCCTACTTCCTCATCGGCGTCGGAATGCTCATCAACGTGCGACTGCTCTTCGAGGGCAGCGAAGTGCTCGTCGCCGTACTCGTGATTGCCGGCTTCGGCACGGTAGGCAAGGCAATAGCAGCCTACGCCTCGGCACGTCTGCTTAAGATGCCCGTCTCGTCGGGCAACATGATGTTCGGACTCACTTCCGCACACGCAGCCGGAGCAATCGCCATGATCATGATTGGCATGCGTATCAATATGCCCGACGGACAACCGCTCGTCAGCGACGACATGCTCAACGGCGTCGTGATAATGATTCTCGTGACGTGCATCATCTCCACCATCACGACGGAGCATGCAGCTCAGCAAATCACCCTGCGCGACAGCGAGATGCCCCACGACGAGATGCCCTCGGCAGAGGAGAAGGTGCTCATTCCTATCAAATACCCCGAATACGCGCAGCACCTCGTCAATCTCGCCATGCTCATGCGCAACCCCAAAAACACAACACAACTCGTAGGCCTCAACGTTGTCTACGACGACGACGACATGAGGCGCAACTTTGAGCAGGGTAGCCAGCTGCTTGAACGCATGGCGCAATACGCTGCTTCGGCAGACATGACGATGCAGACACAAGTGAGAGTAGCGGCTAACATCGCCAACGGCATACGACACGCCTTCAAGGAATACAGAGCCACGGAAATCCTCATCGGAATGCACATGCACAAGGAAGTGTCGCAGAAGTTCTGGGGCGCCTTCCATCAGAGCCTCTTCAACGGACTCAACGCGCAGATTATCATGGCACGCCTCAAGCAACCGCTCTCAACGATAAGACGCATAGAGGTGGCTGTGCCCTCAAGAGCGCAGTTTGAACCGGGCTTCTACCGATGGATGGAACGCCTGTCAAGGCTCGCCGAGAATCTTGAGTGCCACACGGAGTTCTACGGACGCAACGACGTGCTGCCGCTCATACGCGACTTCATCGCCTCACACCATCCCGGCATGAGACGCTCGTTCAAGGAGATGAAACACTGGGCGGAGATGCCCGACATCGCCTCCACCATCTCCGACGACCACCTCTTCGTTGTCGTCACGGCACGAAAGGGCACCGTCTCCTACAAGAACGCGCTCGAACACCTGCCCGAGGAAATCACAAGCAGCTTCTCTGGCTCCAACATCATGATTGTCTTCCCCGACCAGCACGGCGACGCCATGGACGAGATGACCTTCGCACAGCCGCAACACACCGAGGATCAAAGCGCTTACGAAGCCATCGGAAAGTGGATTAAGAAGAAGACGAAATTCAACAATTGACTTATCACCACAATTTGACATTTAACACTTAACACTTAACATTCAAAGGACAAGAAGAATGATTGACATAAAAGGAATAAAGAAAAGCTTCGGCACACTCGAAGTGCTGAAGGGCATCGACCTCCACATCAACAAGGGGGAGGTGGTGAGCATCGTCGGACCCAGCGGTGCAGGTAAAACGACACTGCTGCAGATAATGGGCACTCTCGACAAACCCGACTGCGGACAGGTAAGCATCAACGACGTTGACGTACTCGCCTTAAACTCCAACAAACTGAGCGACTTCCGCAACAAACACATTGGATTCGTCTTCCAGTTCCACCAACTCCTGCCGGAGTTCACTGCCCTGGAAAACATCATGATTCCTGCCTTCATCGGAGGCAAGGGTAAGGCGGAAGCAAAGAAACGGGCACTTGAACTGCTCGACTTCATGGGACTTGCCGACCGTGCCGGGCACAAACCCAACGAATTGTCGGGCGGCGAGAAGCAACGAGTGGCTGTGGCAAGGGCACTCGTCAACAATCCTGCCGTGGTGTTCGCAGACGAACCCTCCGGCTCGCTCGACTCAAAAAACAAAGCTGAACTCCACCAGCTCTTCTTCGACCTGCGCGACAAGTTCGGACAAACCTTTGTCATCGTGACTCACGACGAACACCTCGCCAGCATCACCGACCGCACCATACACATCGAGGACGGCAAAATCATCGAGCCGTAGAATACGCCACAACAGACAGCCCCTACATTCTTCCAACATACGTGCAACTCAACAAAACATTTTTTCCATATGATAAAACTTGGCGACTATAATAAAATGACAGTAGTGAAAGAGGTGGACTTCGGCATCTACCTCGACGGAGGCGAGGAAGGAGAAATCCTTATGCCCAAACGCTACGTACCGAAAGGCACAAAACCTGGCGATGAGCTTGAAGTGTTCGTCTATCTCGACCAGGACGAACGGCCCGTTGCCACTACCGAGAAGCCACTGTGCAAGGTCGGCGACTTCGCCTATCTCGAAGTGTCATGGGTCAACGAGTACGGCGCATTCCTCAACTGGGGACTCATGAAAGACCTCTTCTGCCCCTTCCGCGAGCAGAAGAAACGTATGCAGAAAGGCGAAAGCTACATCGTCCACGTACACATCGACGAGGAGAGCTATCGCATCGTGGCGTCTGCAAAGGTGGAACGCTACTTCTCCGAACGCCATCCCTTCTACAATCATGGGCAGGAAGTGGACCTACTCGTGTGGCAGAAGACGGAAATGGGCTTCAAGGTAATCATCGACAACTGCTACCCTGGACTCGTCTATGAAGACCAGGTGTTCCGCTATCTGCACACTGGCGACCGCGTGAAGGGCTACATCGCCACCGTCCGACCCGACGGAAAAATCGACGTTACGCTGCAGCCAACAGGCCGACAGCAGACACTCGACTTCTCAGAGACTCTACTCAAATACCTCAAGGACAACGGAGGCAAGTGCGACCTCGGTGACAAAAGCGACGCTGAAGACATCAAGCGACGCTTCCAAGTGAGCAAGAAAGTGTTCAAACGCGCCGTCGGCGACCTCTATCGCCAACGGCTCATCACGATCTCTCCAGAAGGAATACAACTCGTATAAATACGAAATAAAATACAACATCTGTTGGAGTGTGGAACGGAAATGTACCACACTCCTTTTTTATTTCAAGCTACAACAATTCTTAAATCAAACTACAGTATTTGAAATAAACTACAATAATCGTGCTTATATTCACTATATTTATGTCTACACGTCAAATAACGTGTTTAATCTGCTTCTCTTTCATAATTATGCAACGCTTCTCTTTGCTCTTACATACATAACATATTGCAGTAAAAGCAGTTAAACAAAGGCATCAAACTTGCGGATTTACCCAAATTTTAATTAACTTTGCAAGCAAAAACCCAACAAACTCTACAGCAAACGACAGATTCATCACATCAACGGTAATGACAAATCTACCTTACGATAATCTACTTACAAAAGTATACAACTACATATACACAGGAGCAATCGCCCTTGTGACTGTCTTGCTCTGCATGTTAGTATCCTGCCAAAGAGACGAAAGACACCACGTACTGAGCACAGCCGACAACACAAAACGCCTCAATACTCTGCGACAGCTCGACGACTCCATCGCCAAACTCGCCCCCTCAGCCGAAAAGACAGCACTCGACGGCATGGCAAAAGCAGCCGACAGTCTCACGCACTACGAATACGAGCTGCGACTCGCCAAATACTATTGGCTCTCCGAACGCCCAGAACGCTCCGACACCATCGTCTCCAACATCCTCCGCTACGCGCAAGACGCTTCGGCAAAATACGACGACGAGCAATCCACACAACGCATCAACTCCCTCATAGCCGGCGCCTACAACTGCCGCGCCGCCTTCTACCACAACTTCCACCGCAACACTTCAGAAACAATACGCCTCTACTCCAACGCCTACCACCTGCTCTCCATGAGCGACCAAAAGTTCTATATGCCGAAGGTATGCGCCAATCTCGCCGATGCCTACATCCAAACCAACGACATGCCACGCGCCGCACAATGGTACAGAAGGGCTCTTTTCCTTGTCGACTCGCTAAAGCTGCCGGAGAAGGAAAACGTGACGCTCTACATGGGACTCGCACAAATCTACCTCTCACTCCACGACTTCGACACTGCACTCTACTACTACAACGCAACAGAGAAGTACTTCAAGCTCATGTCACCGTCGATGCAGGCGTACTATCTTAACAATTTCGGCAATTACCACTACTTCCACAAGGACTATAAAGTGGCTCTCTCCACCTTCCTACGCATGAAGCGCAACATAGAGCACAACGGCATGGAGAATAATTTCGACATGTTCCTGTGCAAACTTAATCTCGCAGATGTCTATCTCAACCTCGACAGTATAAGCCAAGCAAGCAAATGCCTCAACGAGGTGGAGCCTTACTTCGTTGCGCGGCACGACCCCATAGCGCAATACTACTGCCACACCATACGCATCGGAATAGCAACACACACCGGCAACACCTCCACCGTAAGGCGCATACTCAACAGCGAGGACAAGACGCAGCAGATACCCTACACGATGGTGAACCTGCGCAATCAATACATGCAAAGCTTCTATGAGCAGACGGGCGACTACAAGAGCGCCTTCTACAACATGAAGGCAAACATCAACTACAACGACTCGCTCGAGCACAACCGCTCCAACATGCGCTCCGCAGACATCATGGCACGCTTCACAAGCGACACTCTGAAGCTCCACCACGACCTCGCCATCGAGCACAAGAACGCCGACCTGCAACGCGCCAACCGCAACACGACGCTCGCCATAGCCGCTGCTGCCGTACTGCTGCTCGCGCTCACACTTTGGTTAATGTACACAAAGAAGAAGCAGTTTGAGGCACGAATGAACATCATGGACCTCAAACTCGACATCGTGCGCAACCGCATCTCGCCCCACTTCGTCTTCAACGTGCTCAACAACAAAATCATCAATTCCGACCAGCACGAAGCGTCGGAGCTGCTCGAACTTACCAAACTCATACGCACCAACCTCGACATGTCGAGAGCAGCTGCCGTCACGCTGGCAAGCGAAGTGGCTTTCGTGGAACAGTACATACGCGTTGAGCGCTATCTGCTCGGCGACGACTTCCACTTCAGCGTGCACATCGGCAACAACATCGACACGGAGAAAGTGAAGGTACCGTCGATGTTCCTGCAAATACTGACAGAGAACGCCATCATCCACGGACTTAAGGGACGCGACGGCCACAAAGAACTCAGCATCTCCATAATCCGACAACACACCACGACAACCATCACCGTCGCCGACAACGGTCCTGGCTTCAATGCCTCCAACGGTACACTACGAAAACGCACTGGACTCGGAGCGATAGCACAGACCGTTGCCGTCACCAACGAATACAACAAGAACAAGATGAGATTTGAAATACGTAACCGAACAGACAACGACGGCAACATCACGGGATGCACGGCAACCCTTCGCGTGCCGGACGGAGTAAGATTCAAATAAACACAATAAAAAAAAGACTTATGATGAACATTGTTATCGTCGATGACGACAAAGCGGCAGCAGAAACGCTCGCCAAAAAGCTACATTCCTTTGAAGGAGCAAACGTGACAGGCATAGCCAACAACGGCATAGAAGGACTCCATCTCATGAACGAAAAGCACCCCGACGTGCTCTTCCTTGACATAGAACTGCCCGACATCTCCGGCATCGAATTCCTTGAGCGCATCAACTGCTACCCTAACGGCAACTGCCACGTCGTGATGTACACCGCACACGACCGCTTCATGCTCTCCGCCTTCCGCAAAAAGGCTTACGACTATCTCATGAAGCCCATCGACGACACCGAACTGCGTGGCATCATACGCCGCATCTGCATCGACCAGACAAACCACAACTTCCATAACATGCCGCCAAAAGCCAACGACAGCACTTGCCAGGACGACGACGAAGCAACGCAAGGAGCCGCCGCAACCGACAGTTCCGAAGGCATCGCCTGCCGCAACGACGGCAAATTCATCGTCTATACAAACTCCGTCGACTTCCGTCTGGTAGACATCCGCGAGATCGGCGTGTTCACATACAACCACGACATGCGCGTCTGGGAGGTGACTATCTCCGGACAAAAGCACGCCATACGCCTGAAGCGCAACGTCAACAGCGACGTCATCCTCGCGCTCAACGACCAACTCGTGCGTGTCAGTCAGAAACACATCATCAATCTCAGCTATCTTATGGAGGTGACCAACAACACCTGCCGCTTCTATCCACCGTTCGACAAAATCGACAACGTTAAGGTCGGACGCTTCTTTAGAAAGAAACTCATCGACCAATTCAGCAGTTTCTAACCGTGCGAAACAAAGCATCAACTGCACGAAGCAAGGCAACAGTAGCATAATAAAAAAATAAAGGAAAAGTATCTTTCATGTTGATATATATCAATAAAACAACATGAAAGATATTAAAATTGTAAGAAAAAGTCATGAAAATTTGGTGATATGACATAAAGAGCGTATCTTTGCAATGTTTTTCATGGTATTAGATTTAAGGTTAACAAAGGTTGGGACTCAGCGGAGCCCCTTTTTTTGTGCCCATACGCAAAATTTTCCACACCATGCAAAGCAGCAAAGCAAGCGATAAATTTAATAATTAATGCGCTTTGAGCGTTGATTTCCCACACCATAGAAAGCGGCAAAGCAAGCGATAAATTTAATAATTAATGCGTTTTGAGCGTTGTTTAGCAATAATTTTGCTGTTTCCCAATAATTTTGTATTTTTGTACTCTAAAAGCTTTAACAGAATACCGCTATATGAAAATTCTAACAGGAGCACAGATACATGAGCTCGACAACTACACAATCGAACACGAGCCGATAGCACCCGTAGACCTTATGGAGCGCGCAGCAAGGGCCATCACCAACGCCATTTGCGAACAATGGACGCAGAACACTCCCGTAACAGTATTCGCCGGTCCTGGCAACAACGGCGGCGACGCACTCGCCGTAGCACGTCTTCTTGCCGAGAAGGGCTACGTCTGCGATGTCTATCTCTTCAATATACACAGCCACATATCAGACGAATGTGCCAAGAACCGCGACCGCATCGTCAGCGAGGGCGTCGTTCGCAACTTCACGGAGATAACCAACAACTTCGATCCTCCAAAGCTAACGCAGCAGACGCTCGTCGTTGACGGACTCTTCGGATCGGGCCTGAATGCACCATTGAGCGGCGGCTTCGCTTCCCTCGTGAAATACATCAACCAGTCGGCAGCCCGCGTAGTGAGCATCGACATCCCCTCAGGCCTCATGACCGAGGACAACCATCCAAAGGACAATCCCGCCGTGATACGTGCCGATCTCACCTTGACGCTTCACACGCGCAAGCTCGCCATGTTCTTCGCCGACTGCCAACAGTATCTCGGAAAGGTGCGCGTGCTTGACATACGCCTCTCGAAAGAGTTCATCGACTCCATCCCTTCGCCATTCTCCACCATCGACGCACAATACGTGAAGAACCAGATGCTCCACCGCGATGACTTCGCCCACAAGGGCACGATGGGCAACGCTCTCCTCATAGCCGGCTCACACGGCATGGCAGGAGCAGCCATCCTTGCTTCGAGAGCATGTCTACGCGGCGGAGTCGGCAAGCTCACGACGCTCACCCCACGTTGCAACATCGACATCATGCAGACCGCCGTGCCCGAAGCAGTATGCCTCATCGACCGCGAGGACTACTACTCGGAGGCAGTAGGAGCCGACGAATACGACGCAGTTGGCATTGGTCCAGGACTCGGCAAAGAGGAAAGTTCAGCCCTTGCGCTCATGTCGCAGCTGCAACAGACACCATGCCCGATAGTGCTCGACGCCGATGCGCTCAACATGCTCGGCTCCCACGGCACATGGATTTCGCAACTGCCCGACAACGTCATCATGACCCCTCATCCACGCGAGTTCGACCGCATAGCAGGAAAGCGTTCCGCCTCCGACTATGAGCGCCTTTGCCAGGCGCGCGACATCGCCGAGAACCTCCGTGCCTACATTCTTCTCAAGGGGCACCACTCTGCCCTCTGCCTGCCCGACGGCAACGTCATCTTCAACACGACGGGCAACTCCGGCATGGCAACAGCAGGCAGCGGCGACGTGCTGACAGGACTGCTTACAGCCCTCCTTGCACGCGGCTACTCCCGCAAGAACGCCTGCCTTACGGGCATGTACCTGCACGGACTCGCAGGAGACATCGCAGCAGAGCGTTTCGGCAAGGAGAGCCTTATAGCAAGCGACATCATCAGTTGCCTGCCTGAAGCCTTCAAGCAGCTCTACGCATGAGCAGAAAAGCCCTGCTCCTTACAATAGAACAAGAATACAGACAACAACAAAGGAAAAAGTTAATCACCCTAAAAACAGAAAGAAACATGAAGAAACTTGTTTCCACAATACTCGCCGCCATGGCGACAATGCCCATATTGGCAGCCTCCGACAAGCCCGTCGACGGCCTAAGCTATTGTCTTCCGAAGACAGCCGTGCGCATGCACGTGCTGGTGGAGAAGACCGTAACCACGCCCGGACAACTTGCCGACTTCTCTGAGCTTTATTTCAAGACGCCAGCCACGAGCAACAAGACCACCGACTACCGCATCGTCGGCGTGACGTTCTCCACATGCGGCGTGCCCGACGACAGCAAGCGTTTCGCTGTCGCCATTGACAAGAAGCACTCCGTGCTGTCGGTAGACTGCGACGTCAACGGCGTGCTCCGCGCCATCAACACGCAGGCTCCCGCCAGCTCAAAGCCTGCACAGTTTCATCAGGCGGCAAAGCCAGCCCCTCTCAATCCACGCGACTACATGAGCCAGGACATCCTCGCCGCCTCCAATCTGCCGAAGATGGCGCAACTCGTGGCGCAGGAGATATATGACGTGCGCGACTCTCGCAACCTGCTCTCACGCGGCGAGGCTGACTTCATGCCGAAGGACGGCGAGCAGCTACGCCTCATGTACGCCCAGCTCAACCGCCAGGAGAAGGCGCTCATGCAACTCTTCCAAGGCACGACGACAGTGGACACGACGGAAACCGTTGTCACCTTTGTGCCTGAGAAGGACGTGAAGCGTGCCGTGGCATTCCGCTTCTCGAAGAAGTTCGGACTGACCACTTCCGACGATCTCTCCGGCGAGCCCTACTACGTCAACGTCAGCGACGAGAACGTGCTGGCCGACGCACCTGCCACTAACGAGGCTGCAAAGAAGGAGAAAGACGACTTCCAGCTTGGCGTCAGCCTTCCGGGAAAGATTCGTCTGACGCTTACCGACGGCTCCAAGGCAATAGCCTACTACGAGACGTGGGCAGCACAGTACGGGCGCGTGGAGATGCTCAACGGCGCTCTGTTCGGCAAGAAACTCACGTCGAAGCTAATCATTGACGAGTCGACGGGAGCCGTAGTGGAATTGCAGACCGAGCCAATAGAATAAATATGCTGATTTCCAAATATATTGAATCTGAGGAATATAAAGGAATAATGGAATCAAAAGCCATTTGCTGACAATTGGCATATAAGGAATTATGGAATCAAAAGCCATTTGCTGACAATTGGCATATATATAAAAACAAAAAAGCAATGAGGCTTGGACGGAATTTCCGTCCAAGCCTCATTGCTTTTTTGTCCGAGCTGATTACTCAAAGTAGAAACTAAGCACTATCATCTTTGCCTTGGCCTCCTTCACGCTCTGCGTGAACTTTATCCTACTGCGGTCGCGCAGTTCGCCGGCGTGTTTCATGTCGAGAGCGTTGCCGAGCCCATAAACGAACTTCAGTTCGGGACGTAGCTTGAAGAACGGCAGATAGAAATCGCAGCCCACACCAACCTCTATCGACGTGGAGTAGCGCTTGAGCTTCAGAATGTCGTCGCTCTTTCCTGTAAGGTTGAGCATCGGCGAGACGCCCGCCATAAGATAAGGACGATGGTTGTTGAAGCGCGGTGCGGCGAAAATCAGGTCGACCGGAACGGCTATGTACGCAGTCTTCATGTCCTGCCTACTCTCCTGCGGCTTCCCGTTCTCGTCGAGCGCCTTGAGGTCGTGGAAGACGAAATGTCGCGCTCCGAAGTACATCATCGGCGCCACTCGCAGTTGGAAATGCGTCGACAGACGCAGTTCGCCAAGCACTCCGACATTGATGCCGGGGTCCCAGCGGCTTTGGTCGGCAGTGACGAGCGTCTCCGCAGAGCCTTCATCGGTGACAATGGTCTGCGCTCCCGCCATCGTCAGTTCCATGTCCTGCATATGAGTGCCCACAACCACGCCGAAGTGGAATGGCCGCAAGTCGGTGTAGGGGCGATTCTGAACGGTGCGGTCCTGCGCCTCGGCAACGATGGCGAGAAGACAGGCGAGGAAAATTGATAAGGCTTTTTTCATTGCACTTTTTTGAGAGTTATGCCGACATCAGAGATGCCGGGCAGGATTTCGCGCTTCATGTCGTGGCGCACAAGCACGTGGATGGAGTCGCCCGAATGTAGCTCCACCCTACCAATTGGGAACTCATACTGATGATAGCTGATGCCCTTGCCTACGGAATTGCCGCGGTCATCGGTCAGACGGCAGTTGACAGTGTCGGTCAACACACGGTCGGATGGATAGACATGCTGCTCAACGATGAGCGTGATGGCGGTGAAGGGATATTCGCCTGTGGTGCGAAGTCCCAGCGTAGCGTCGTAAACGGCAGTGGTGTCAAGTGGCGAGATGCAGAAGGAGAGCGTGTCGTTCTTCTCCCAGCCCGCCACAGGCGTGCTTTGATAGCTGTCGTAGACGGTGGGGCCATTGCATGAAGAGAGAGTCACGGCAGACGCCAAGACTACCGACAAGAGGCTGAAGCATATAATCTTTTTCATACGCAAATGCTCTAATTGATATGAGAACTGAGGTTTCGCAAATGGGTAATTTATAGAAATTAAAGAAGTTAGAGAAGTTAAAGCCGTATGCTTTATGCTAAATATTCAACAAAAAAGCTTTTGGCTATCGCCTGGTTCTACCGCTTGCCTAAGCAATAACTTCTAACGACCCAAGGGAGTGATAACTTCTTTAAATTCTATAACTTCTGAACTTGCGAAAGTTGAGTGAGAAGAAAGTCAAAAGTATTGGCTTTCTTTTTGCCCCACCCCATTATTATTCCTTCGAGGCGTTGCCAGGCTTCTGCGGCTGTGCAGGCTTCTGCGGCTGTGCAGGCTTCTGCGGCTGTGCAGGCTTCTGCGGCTGGCGTGCATTCTTGTTGCCTTGCGGACGCTGCTGGCGCTGACGGTTGTTGCGGTTCTCGCCCTTGCTTTCGTTGCGGTTCTCGCCCTTGCTTTCGTTGCGGTTCTCGCCCTTGTTCTCGTTGCGGTTCTCGTCCTTAGCCTTATTCTTTGGCGACTTTTTCTTTTTCTTGCGCGCACGGTCGAATCGGCTGATGTCGGCATCAGCGAGAAGATCGGCAGGCCGTGCAGCCTCCCTCACCTTACCGTTCTCCGTGAGCGACTCCGGCTTCTCGCCACGCTTGTTCATCTCAATGATAGCGCGAGCGCGCTCGGCAGAGATAGTCTCAAGATTGGCAGCCACGCCCTTGTCGGTGGAGTAAGTGACGGTGCCGGCGAGAATGTCCGACTTGAAGAGGAAGTAGTCGCTGTCGAGAGTCTGCAGCACGATGTCGCGTGCCGGCATCTTGCGGCTCGCCTCCACGTAGTCGTCCACCTCGTAGTTGAGGCAGCATTTCAGTTTGGCGCACATTCCGGCAAGTTTCTGCGGATTGAGCGAGATGTCCTGTATACGTGCGGCATTGGTGCTTACGCTGACGAAATTCTTCATCCATGTGGCGCAGCACAACTCGCGTCCGCAGGGGCCTGTGCCGCCTATGCGTCCTGCCTCCTGACGCGCTCCTATCTGCTTCATCTCAATGCGCACGTGGAAAGTGTCGGCAAGCACCTTGATGAGTTGTCGGAAGTCGACGCGCTCGTCGGCGATGTAGTAGAAGATGGCCTTGTTGCCGTCGCCCTGATACTCAACGTCGCCGATTTTCATCTGCAGACCGAGGTCCTTGGCAATCTGTCGGCTCTGTATCATCGTGTCGTACTCGCGGCTCTTCGCCTCGCGGTACTTGTCCATGTCGACGGGCTTGGCGATGCGGTACACACGCTTGATGTCGTCAGCCGACTTGAGGTTGGCCTTCTTCAGTTGCAGCTTGACGAGGCGTCCCGTGAGCGTTACGGTTCCGATGTCGTGGCCAGGACTTGCCTCCACAGCCACGATGTCGCCCTTGCGCAGGTCGAGATGATTTACATTGTGATAGTAGCCCTTGCGCGTGTTCTTGAACTGCACCTCGACGAGGTCGGTGTCCTCCTCGTTGCCCGGCACGTCGTAGAGCCAGTCGTAGGTGTTGAGCTGCATGTTCTGCCTTCCGCAGGCGCAGTGGCAGAGCCCGCGGTCGGTGTCGCGGGATATCTTGAATTGCATATCCTTGAAATCTTTCATTTGCTTTATGTAGGGTTATTTTTTTCTTGTTATGAGAATGATGGTTTGCATGGCGATGTCGAAGAACACCATTTTGGAGTTGGCGTTTTGCCCGATGTCGCGTCTCGCCCGCTGAAACATCTCGGCGAGTTCGATGACGTTGCGTTCATGTATGAAGGGGGCGAAGCGCTGCGCGAACTGTTCCTCCTTTGCCGTCATGTAGACAAGTTGCGGGATACGGAAGTTGTAGACGAAGTTCTCGCGCACCATCCGCAAGAAATAGTCGAGCAGTCGCTTTTGCTTCTCGCGTCCGAACGCCGCGACGCTCTCGCTCCATTTCTTGAGTTCCTTGACGCGCTTGGCATAGGCGAGGCGCATGAGCATCGTGAAGAAGTCGAAGAAGAGGCTGTTCTCGTTGCCTGCCTGCAGCTCGCCGAGCGCCTTTAGCCACGAGCCTCCTGCGAGTCGTGCTATGCGGTGGGCACTGTCGTCGTCGATGCCGCGGCGTTCGACAAGGGCCTGCTGTATGTCGTCGTCGCTGATGCGCTTGAAGTCGAAGCGCTGCGTGCGGCTGCGTATGGTTTCGAGAAGCTGTTCGGGCTGCTCGCTGACGAGGATGAAGACGGTTTGCTGCGGCGGCTCCTCAAGGAGTTTGAGGATTTTGTTGGCAGCAGTGGCGTTCATCTTTTCCGGCAGCCACATCAGGCACACCTTGTAGCCTCCCTGCGACGCCTTTATGTGGAGCTTGCGCGAGAGCGCGTCGCTCTCTCCGCCCGTGATGAGGGCTTGCTGGTTTTCGGCTCCGATGGCTGTTAGCCATTGCTCTAAACTGAAATAAGGGCCGTCGCTGAGCAGCATCTCTCGCCATTCTTTGGCGAAGTCGGTGCTGACGGGCTGATGGTCGGACCCCATCGACGAAGTTTTTATCGTGGGGTAGGAGAAATGCAGGTCGGGATGGTTCCATTGCTTGAGCAGATGGCTGTCGCCGAGCAGGCGTGAGGCGAAGGCGAGTGCCAGCGCCATCTTGCCGCAACCCGTCGGGCCGCAGAAGAGCATAGCGTGGGGCACGCGGTTCTCACTTATCATCTTCACGAGGGCTTCCTTTGCCTCGTGCTGGCCTATTACTTCGTCGAATGTCATATTGGAGTTACGAATTTCGAGTTAACATTAAAGCAGTCGCTTTGCCACTTCGCGCACGGAATCTACGGCGGAGACAGTGTAGAAATGAATGTTGCGCACGCCGTGTTCGTAGAGCTCGCGACACTGCTCCGTAGCCCATTCCACGCCGAGCTGGCGTGCGTCGTCGTCGCTTTGGCACTTCACAGCCTGCTCAGCGAGCTCCTGCGGAAAGTCGCAACGGAAAACGCGCGGCACGACGGTGAGCTGCGACAGTTTGGCGAGGGGCTTTATGCCGGGGATGATGGGAATGGTGATGCCCATTTGGCGTGCCTTCTCCACGAAGCGGAAGTACTTGCGGTTGTCGTAGAAGAGCTGTGTGACGGCGTATTCCGCCCCCATGTCCTGCTTCTGCTTGAGATACTGCATGTCCATGTCGAGATTGAGTGCCTCCTCGTGCTTCTCTGGATAGCATGCCACGCCGTAATGGAACTTGGCGCCGGGATTTTTTATCGGCGTTCCGTCGAAGAATTCGCCGGCGTTGAAGCGGTTGACCTGTGCGATGAGGTCGGTGGTGTGGGCGTGTCCGCCCGGCGTCGGGATGAAGCGGCTGTCCTCGCGTGCCTTGTCGCCGCGCAGTAGGAGCAGATTCTCTATGCCGAGAAACTGCAGGTCGATCAGTTCATACTCGATGTCCTCGGCTGTCGCCCCGCTGCATATCACGTGGGGAATGACCGGAATGCCAAACTTGTTCTGTATGGCAGCGGCTATTGCCACCGTGCCGGGACGGCGGCGCACGGAGAGGCGCTCATACTGCCCGTTGTCGAGCTCGCGGTAGACATACTCGCTGTGGTGTGTCGTTATGTTGATGTAAGCGGGATTAAACTCCCTGAACTTTTCTATCGTGGAGAAGAGGCGGTCGGTGCCCGTGCCCTTCAGCGGCGGCAACACCTCGAAAGAGAAGTGCTTCTCGCTGCTGTCGGTGAGTATTTCCTTTATGTCCATGTTTTCTTTATGTCTATATATAATGTGTGGCTGTTTCGCCGCAACTTATGCAAAGTTACTACAAAGTTACGGATTTTTTCGCAAAAAAGCCCGATATGTTTGGCTTTTTGACCCTTATTTGCTAATTTTGCTATCAATAGCCCTGTGAGGGCTCACCACCTTTTAACTCAGCACACACACAACAACAATCATGACAATCCGAAAGCAAACCTTTCCGCGGCGCGCCTCTCTCCGCATGTATGGCGCCGCCCTTCTCTTTTCCTTCGCCTTCAGCGCCAACGCCGCCAATCCGTCTACGTGCATGACGCGCATTACTCCGCCAAGCTTCTCCGTTGCCTCTGCTGCCACGGAGAAGCCCGACAACACGCGCCTTGAAAGCCGTCGCCCTGCCGTAGCCGACAGGCTCTTCGTGTCGGACGCCGTGGAGAAGAAAATACGCCAAGTGAAGAAGCTCATCAAGGACAACGCCTACCTCGCGTGGATGTTTGAGAACTGCTTCCCCAACACGCTCGACACCACCGTCCACTTCACTGACGGCGGCGACGGCAACGAGGACACCTTCGTCTACACGGGCGACATCCACGCCATGTGGCTGCGCGACTCCGGGGCGCAGGTGTGGCCCTACGTGCAGTTCGCCAAGACCGACATGAAGCTGCGCAAGATGCTGCGCGGCGTCATTCTGCGCCAGCTGAAGTGCATCAACATCGACCCCTACGCCAACGCCTTCAACCGCGAGCCTGTAGCCGACGGCATGTGGGCACACGACATCACCGACATGAAGCCGGAGCTGCATGAGCGCAAGTACGAGATCGACTCGCTCTGCTATCCCATACGCCTCGCCTACCATTACTGGCAGGTGACGGGCGACAGCTCCGTCTTCGGCGACGAATGGCGCAAAGCCGTCGCCAACATCCTGCGCGTCTTCCGCGAGCAGCAGCGCAAGCATGGACTCGGTTCCTACCACTTCCAGCGCGAGACGGAGGACCAGCTCGACACCGTGTGCAACCATGGCTGGGGCAACCCCGTGAAGCCCGTAGGGCTCATTGCCTCCGTGTTCCGTCCGAGCGACGACGCCTCGACATTCCTCTTCCTCGTGCCATCCAACTTCATGGCTGTCTCGTCGCTGCGCAAGGCTGCCGAGGTTCTGCGCGAGGTCAACGGCGACACGGCGACTGCCGGCGACTGCGTGGCGCTTGCCGACGAGGTGAGCGAGGCGCTGAGGAAATATGCCATTGTCGACCATCCGAAATACGGCAAGATTTACGCCTACGAGGTGGACGGCTTCGGCAACCACTACCTCATGGACGACGCCAACGTGCCGTCGCTGCTCGCCATGCCTTATCTCGGCGACGTGCCTGCCGACGACCCCGTCTATCAGAACACGCGCCGCTTCGTATGGAGCGAGGACAATCCCTACTTCTTCCGCGGCAAGGACGGTGAGGGCATCGGCGGTCCGCACGTGGGCTACGGCATGGCATGGCCCATGTCGCTGATGATGAAAGCGTTCACGAGCAACGACGACAACGAGATACGCGAGTGTCTGGAGATGCTGCAGCGTACTGATGCCGGCACGGGATTCATGCACGAATCGTTCAACGTCAACGACGCCAACAACTTCACGCGTGCCTGGTTTGCCTGGCAAAACACGCTCTTCGGCGAACTTATCGTGAAGCTCGCCGACGAGGGTAAAACGAGCCTGCTGCTGAGCGCGAGAAGATAGGTAAAACTAAAGCGCCGCTTTAGACTCTTTAAAGCGGCGCTTCAACAACGCTAAAGCGGCACTTTAGACTTGCTAAAGTGCCGCTTTAGTTTAGCACAACGTAACAGATTGACTTTCAACAGGTTGCATCTGTTCAACAAAAAAATGACACAAAACGGCAAAAATAGCATGATAGTAAGCAAAATTATATTTTCTCCCAAGGAAAACTGCAAAAATAAACGACAATAGAGACAACGGAAAACAACCCACATAGCAGTTGTCTCTATTGTCTCTATTGTCGTTTTTATAGAAAAAACCTATATATAGTTTTTTTACAGGCTGTCGATTACGTTGCAGATGTCGCCGAAGATGCGCTGCAGCTCGCCGAGACCGTTGATGTGATGGTGAACGCCCTCCTTCTTGTACCACTCAATGAGCGGAGCTGTCTGGTTGTGGTAGACGTCGAGGCGCTTCTTGATGGTCTCTGCATTGTCGTCGGAGCGGCCGCTCTCCTGTCCGCGCTTGATGAGACGCTTCATCAGCTCGTCCTCAGGAACGTCAAGCTCAATCATGGCAGCCACCTTGTGACCACGCTCTGCGAGCATCTTCTTGAGAGCCTCAGCCTGCGGGATGGTACGCGGGAAACCGTCGAAGATGACGCCCTTGTGCTCCTTGCCGAAGCTGTCGTAGACACTGGCGAGAATGTTCACCATGAGGTCGTCGGGGATAAGCTGTCCGTTGTCGATAAATCCCTTGGCTGTCTTGCCAAGTTCTGTGCCGTTCTTGATCTCGTTGCGGAGCACGTCGCCCGTAGAGATATGGTTGAAGCCATACTTCTCAATCATCAGGTCGCTCTGTGTGCCCTTGCCTGAACCAGGGGCACCGAAAATTACGATGTTCTTCATCTTTTTCCTTAAAAAATTTTGTTTATTTTGTTTTATATTCTATTGCCAATTGCAAAATCCTTGTCAACTCGTCAACTATAAACTGTCTACTCGTCTACTCGTCAACTATAAACTATCAACTCGTCTACTCGTCAACTACAGTATAGATGTCACGCAGGTTGCGTCCCTGCTGGTCGTAGTCAAGACCATAGCCGAGGATGAAGTCGTTGGGAATTTCCATTGCCACGTACTCCACGTTGAGCGGCACCTTCAGACACTCCGGCTTCAGCAGCAGCGTGCAGATGTGCACCGACTCCGGCTCCATAGCTTCAAGCGTCGAAAGCAGAGTCTGCATGGTGAGACCCGACTCGATGATGTCCTCCACGATGATTACCGTGCGACCCTTGATTTCCTCGCCGAGGCCGATGAGCTGCTTCACCTTGCCCGTCGACGACGTGCCGGCATACGACGACATCTTTACGAACGATATTTCACACGGCACTTCAATCATGCGCATGAGGTCGGCGGCGAACACGAAAGAGCCGTTGAGCATCGCCAGCAGCAAAGGATTCTTGTCTGCCATGTCGCGGTTGATACGGTCGGCTACTGCCTTCACACTCTTGAGAATCTCTGCCTCCGGAATGGAGACTTTGAATGTCTTGTCCTTTATTTTTACTACGCTCATATATACGGTGTTTATTGAAATTAGGTGCAAAGTTACTGAAAATCTTGTAAAGCAGGGGCAATTATTGCCTAAATTTGAAATAAAAACCCTACCTTTGTAGACATGAAACAAAATCAGGCATCTCTGAGCAGCAAGCAATACGCTGTGCCGTTCATACTCATCACCTCACTCTTCTTCATGTGGGGCTTCGCACGCGCCATTCTCGACGTGCTCAACAAGCATTTTCAGAACGAGCTGAACATCTCCATAACGCAGTCGGCGCTGATACAGGTCACGACATATCTCGGCTATTTCCTCATGGCCATACCCGCCGGCCTCTTCATCAACCGCCAGGGCTATCGCCGCGGCGTCGTTAGCGGACTGATGCTTTTCGGTCTCGGCTCACTCGCCTTCATCCCATGCTCCATAGCCGGCACGTTCTACTCCTATCTCGTGGCACTGTTCATCATCGGCTGCGGACTCGTCTTCCTCGAGACGTCAGCCAACCCCTACGTCACGGAACTCGGTCCGAAGGAGACAGCTACGTCACGACTCAACTTCTCGCAGTCGTTCAACGGCGTCGGATCCATGTTTGCCACGCTCGTCGTAGGCAGTTTCCTCTTCGACAGCTCCACGGGAGAAGGCGGAGCGGGAGCCGTCGTGCCCTACTCCATCATGGGCGTCGTAGTGCTCGCCATTGCCATCGTCTTCGCCAAAGTGCGCCTGCCGGAGATTACCCACGACAACGACAGCGACACGCGCGAGGGCTCACACAATCTCAAGACGCTCTTCTCCAACCGCCTCTTCCTCTTCGGACTTCTGGCGCTACTCGCCTATGAGGTGGCGGAGATTTCACTCAACTCCTACTTCATCAACTTCATGACCGGCAAGCAATGGATGGACGCTTCCACAGCCTCAACGATACTCACCATCGGACTCGGCGTCTTCATGCTCGCACGATTTATCGGCGCAGCTGTCATGAGCAACGTGGCGGCAGAGAAGTATCTCGCCTTCTGCGCCGTGGGCACCGTGGCGTGCATCACCGTGCTGCTGCTCGACCTCGGCAGAACGGCGTCGGTGGCAGCGCTCCTCGCCAACTACTTCTTCGAGGCAATCATGTTTCCAACCATCTTCGCACTCACCCTGCGCGGACTCGGCGGACTGACGAAGAGTGCCTCGTCCATACTGATGATGACGCCCGTAGGCGGATGCGGATTCCTGCTCATGGGCATCGTCGCCGACTCCACCGGCAATTTCACCACTCCTTTCCTCATCCCGCTTGTAGGATTTGCCTTCGTGCTGCTCTATGCCGTAAGACACGTGGCGAAAAGCAAGCAGAAATAAACGACAAACACCACCCAAAACAGAACATACAGCAAATATGGCAGAATCAAATTTCGTAGACTATGTGAAGATATACTGCCGCTCGGGCAAGGGCGGCAGAGGCAGCATGCACCTCAGACATGTAAAGTACAACCCCAACGGAGGCCCTGACGGCGGCGACGGCGGACACGGCGGCAGCATCTACCTGCGCGGCAACCACAACTACTGGACGCTGCTCCACCTGAAATTCCAACGCCACGTCTTCGCCGAGCACGGAGGCAACGGCGGCAGAGACAAATGCCACGGCAAGGACGGCAAAGACATCTACATTGACGTACCTTGCGGCACCGTCGTCTACAATGCCGAGACAGGAAAGTACGTATGCGACGTCACCTACGACGGACAGGAGGTGCTACTGCTCAAGGGAGGACGCGGCGGCTTGGGCAACTTCCAGTTTCGCTCAGCCACCAACCAGACACCACGCTACGCACAGCCGGGAGAACCCATGGAGGAAATGACCATCATCCTCGAGCTGAAGCTCCTCGCCGACGTCGGACTCGTGGGCTTGCCCAACGCGGGCAAGTCGACGCTGCTCTCAGCCGTGTCGAGCGCACGCCCGAAGATTGCCAACTATCCATTCACAACCCTTGAGCCGTCGCTCGGCATCGTCGACTACCGCGACCACAAGTCGTTTGTAATGGCAGACATCCCCGGCATCATCGAGGGAGCAAGCGAAGGCAAGGGACTCGGACTACGCTTCCTCCGCCACATCGAGCGCAACTCGCTGCTGCTTTTCATGGTGCCTGGCGACACCGACGACATCAAGCGCGAATACGAACTGCTGCTCAATGAGCTGCGGAAATTCAATCCCGACATGCTCTCCAAGCACCGCGTGCTCGCAGTGACGAAATGCGACCTTCTCGACGAGGAACTCATCAATCTTCTGCGCGACACGCTACCCGACGACCTGCCCGTCGTGTTCATATCTTCCGTGACCGGACTCGGCATCCAGGAACTCAAGGACACACTCTGGAGCGAACTCAACTCCGAGAGCAACAAACTGCAGGAAATAACCGCCGAGGACACCCTCGTCCACCGCGACAAGGACATGACGCGCTTCCAGGAGGAACTGCGTGCAGAGGGCGAGGACGAGATTATCTATCTCGACGACGACGAACTCGAGGATGTCGACGACCTCGACGACTTTGAATATGAGGAGGACGAAGATGAATAACACTACGCTCCGCCCTACATATTATAATATTGCCGACGCCGTGACAGCGTTCTCCACGACGCGCCACGGCGGCACCGGCAAAGGCAACTACGCCTCCTTCAACATCAATCCCTACTGTGGCGACTCTGCCGACGACATTGCTGCCAACCGACTCCTGCTTGCAGAGGAACTCGGCGTGGCTGACGGACGCATCCTCTTGCCACATCAGACGCACGGCATTGAGACACGCATCATCGGCGACGAATTTCTCGCGCTGCCGGAGAACGTGCGCACAATGCTCCTTGAGGGCGTCGACGCGCTGCTGACGGACGTAAGCGGCGTGTGCATCGGCGTTTCCACTGCCGACTGCATTCCCGTGCTGCTCTACGACGAGGCACATCACGCCGTGGCTGCCATACACGCCGGCTGGCGTGGCACGCTGGCGCGCATCGTCAGCAAGACTATTGTTGACATGCGCCTCGCCTTCCATTCCGACCCAAAGCTGCTGAAAGCCGTTATCGGACCTGGCATCTCGCAGAAGAATTTTGAAGTGGGCGACGAGGTGTACGAAGCCTTTGAGCAGGCAGCCTTCCCCATGGACGCCATTGCCGTGCAGGAAATAAAACGCAATCCCGACGCCAAAGACCCGTCACTGGCATTCGAGAAGAAATGGCACCTCGACCTCCCGCTCTGCAACCGCCAGCAACTCATGCAGGCAGGCATAGCTGAAGAGAACATCCTGCAGAACCCCTCATGCACCTACGACGACACCGACAACTACTTCTCCGCACGACGACTTGGCACGGAGTCGGGACGAATCTACACGGGCATCGTGCTGAGATAAAAAAACAAACTCATATGAAACTGAAACTAATCGCACTCGCCTTCACCTTCGCGCTCACTACGTCGTCCTACGCTCCAGTCAAACAGCAGTTCACAGCTGCCGAACAGCAACAGATATCCATCTCTACGCCTGGACTCTTCGCGCGCTCCGACGCCTTCAACGTCGACCTGAGCATACTCAAGCCGAACGAATACTCCTTCCCGCTACCCGTAGGCAAGGCTACGCTGCGCAAAAACAGCAGCGTGGAAATAGTGACAAAGGACGGCGACGCCGTGAAGGCCATGTTCGACGGCACCGTGCGACTCGCACGTAAGTATCCCGACTTGGGCTACGTCGTGGTGGTGCGCCACAGAAACGGACTGGAGACGGTGTACGCCAACAACGCCGAGAACCTCGTGGAGGTGGGACAGCGCGTGCGCGCCGGACAAACCATTGCCATCGTCGGCCATCGCGACAACAAGTTCTATTGCGACTTCTCCATCATGATCAATGGCGGACGTATCAACCCTACTGCCGTCGTCAACCTCAACAGCCACCGCCTCCACCGCCATACGCTGCTATGCGAGAAAAACGGCAACTATGTCAACGTGAGCATCCTCGGCGAGAAAGCGGACATTACGGAGAGCGCGGAGGAATTTGCTGCCGACGACGTATTCGCCAAGTCGGCCACATTTAAATGGAACTTGGAGAAGATGGAAAAACAACGTTGGGCCTATCCCTTGCCGGGAGCAAAGGTCATCAGCCCTTACGGAGGCAAGCGCCGACATGCTGGAGTAGACCTCAAGACGAAACCCAACGACAACATCCTGGCTGCCTTCGACGGAGTTGTGACACGCTCGTCAACGTATTTCGGCTACGGACTCTGTATCGTCATCAAACACGCCAACGGACTTGAAACGCTCTATTCCCACCAATCGAAAAACCTCGTAAAGGTGGGCGACAAAGTGAAAGCAGGACAGATAATCGGACTAACCGGACGCACCGGACGCGCCACAACTGAGCATCTCCACTTCGAGACGCACTTCAAGGGACGCCGCTTCAACCCCAACCTCATCTTCGACCATACATCGAAGCAGCTCCAGCAGGCCACTCTCACGCTGACGAAAAACGGAGGCATTACGTCGAAAAAGAATTAAAAGAATATCGGATTTAACTGGGAGAGGGGGCGCCCTCGCCCCCGAAAGAATAACTGGGAGAGGGGGCGCCCTCGCCCCCGACAACGCAAGTCAAAGAATTTCACTTTCCGTATAAAAATGAAATTCAACAATAAACAACACGCCCTGTAAGTCCAAAAGTATTTGAAGACCAAGTACTATTGTTCTTACAGGGCGAATTGTTTTCCGCATTAAATGGCCATAATTGGCTTGATTATGCTTATATGCACTCAACCTTCTGCCGTTGAAAATGAAGGAAGTTAAGTTATTTATGATGTCTATTGGCACGCTGCTCGCGGTATTTCGCTTTCTGCTTTGCCGAACCGCTGCCGTGCGCACCGGTGATGTATTGCTTTTTCTTTGCCTTGGTCTTCACCTTGCCGTCGTCGCTCTTTCTGGAAGAACCTCCGCCTCTGCCCCATGAAATACCGTTAGCAATGATAGCGTCTATATCGTCGCCTTTGCTCATATTATTTAGTTGGATTGTTAATAGTTGATGAGTCGATAATTGATGAGTTGATAGTTGATGAGTCGATAGTTGATGAGTTGATAGTTGATGAGTCGATAGTAGACGAGTTGACAAGCTATAAGCCTTGTCTACTCGTCTACTTATATACTCGTCTACTTGTCTACTCGTCTACTTATATACTCGTCTACTCGTCTACTTGTCTACTTGTCTACTCGTCTACTTATATATATACTCGTCTACTTGTCTACTTATATACTTAAAATAAATCAATGATGGAACAGACGTACACCGGTGAACGCCATTGTTATGCCATACTTGTCGCAAGTGTCGATGACGTTGTCGTCGCGCACTGAACCACCGGCCTGTGCGATGAACTCCACGCCACTCTTGTGGGCACGCTCAATGTTGTCGCCGAACGGGAAGAAAGCGTCGGAGCCAAGAGCAACACCACGATTCTTCGCAATCCATTCCTTCTTCTCCTCCATCGTCAGCACCTCCGGCTTCTCCTTGAAGAACTGCTGCCATGTACCGTCGCGAAGCACATCGTCGTGGTCCTCGGAGATATAGACGTCAATGGTGTTGTCGCGGTCGGCGCGACGTATGCCGTCAACGAAAGGCAACGCCATCACTTTCGGATGCTGGCGCAGCCACCAGATGTCGGCCTTGTTGCCTGCGAGACGCGTGCAATGGATGCGGCTCTGCTGTCCGGCGCCGATGCCAATAGCCTGTCCATCCTTTACGTAGCATACGGAGTTAGACTGTGTGTACTTCAGCGTTATGAGCGAGATGATGAGGTCGCGGATGGCGTCGGAAGTGAAATTCTTTGCCTTAGTGGGTATGTTCTCAAAGAGCTTCGGATCATCAAGACGCACGTTGTTGCGTCCCTGCTCGAAAGTCACGCCGAACACCTGCTTGTGCTCAACTGGATTTGGAACGTAGTTGGGATCGATTTTTATCACGTTGTACGTGCCCTTGCGCTTGGCGCGGAGGATGTCGAGAGCCTCTGGGGTGAAGTCGGGGGCAATGATGCCGTCGCTCACTTCACGCTTGATGAGCAATGCGGTAGCCTCATCGCAAGTGTCGCTGAGCGCCACAAAGTCACCGTATGAGCTCATGCGGTCGGCACCACGGGCACGAGCATAGGCACAAGCAATCGGAGACAATTCCATCTTCACGTCGTCAACGAAGTAGATTTTCTTCAACGTGTCGCTCAAGGGCAGGCCAACGGCTGCTCCTGCAGGCGAGACATGCTTGAAGGAGGCTGCGGCAGGCAGACCAGTAGCAGCCTTGAGTTCCTTCACGAGCTGCCATGAATTGAAGGCATCAAGGAAGTTGATGTAGCCAGGGCGGCCGTTGAGCACTTCGATTGGGAGTTCGCCTTCCTCCATATAGATGCGGGAAGGCTTTTGGTTCGGATTGCATCCGTACTTGAGAGCTAATTCTTTCATAATGTAATGAATAGGAATGAGAAATATTCTGAGTGCAAAATTAATATTTTTAAGTGGAATATCTACCTTTTTGCCATAGAAATTAAGAACGCTCATCCTACATTTATCTTATCACGCAATATTCCGGATGAACTATCAAGAACTCTTTTTTCATCACATTCTGCCCGGTGGAGGTCCCATTGGCGGGCGGTTCATGCCGCCGTCAGGACGTCTGCCATCCATTGGCGGGCGACGGTCGGGGCGCATGAAGCCTGCTTCCCGTCCACCCTTACGCGCCTGCTTGCCTCCGAAAACATTAAGTCGGTAGGCAACGTGGAGCATAGCATAGCTGGTGATGGCATTGTATTGGACATCTGTGCGGCCCGATGACGTCACGGAATGTGAGAGATTGCTTTGCTGCTGGAGAATATCATAGAGCTGCAACGACACGCTGAGCGCTTTGCTCTTGAGAAACGACTGCGAAAGCTGTACATTCCATATAAGCTCGTTGGTGTTGAGCGAATTGTCGGCAAATCCCCGGCGTGAGTTCTGGTGGATGCCTGTGAAGAGGCTTGTACCCCAAGGGGCAGTCAGACTAAGCGACCCGCCATAGGCAAAGCGCCATGTGTCAAGGTTGGAGGATTTACGCAGGTTGTTGCGCGAACTGTTCAGGTCGAATGCACCGTCGAGTTGCACCTCGAGCCATGAGTTGCGATAGCTCACTCCGAGCCACTCACCGACTGCAGTGGTACGCGTCAGGCTACGCTGCATGGCATCAGCATTTCCAGAATGCGACACGTTGTTGGTGTACTTGGCTTCAGTGAAGTTATTGATGTTCCAAACGCCGGCAGTGTCAATAGCCATGTTGAATACCAACATCCCACCGGCATTCCAATTGCCGTTGATGTTTTCCGGCTGTATGAGATAGCTTCCGTCCGACGCGTTGTAGGACATGCTGTTGGTGATTTGGTTTAGAGTGTTGGAATAGTTGGCACTCGCCACTATAGACATTTTGTGCTTCGGGAAATAGTTCCAGTATTCGGCACGTAACGCGTTGGTGAACGACGGCTTCAGCCCTGGATTTCCCCTCGTAACGTGAATGGGATTGATGTCGTCGGTTATGTCAACCAAATCAGCCATTGAGGGTTGCGACGTCGAACCATTGTAGTTGATGCGCAGTCTGCTGACATTTGAGAAATTGTATCTGAAGTCAAAGGTCGGCATGACATTGATTGCGTGGCGCACGGTGTCGGTATGAACTTCACGGTAGTCCTGTACGAACTTGTTCGTCTGCGGCTGCACCTTGACACCAACGTTGAGTAGGTATTTCTGCCTGACCATGCGCAACATCACATCTATGTCGTGAACGTAATCGCGCGACTCCGAGAAACGGCTCAGCTCCTGGTCGGCATAATATGTGTACGGATGGTCAAGCCGAGAGAGATAGGCTTCTATCTGCCGATAGGCCGGAGTAAATCCACTGAAGACATTCCGCTCCAAATTGGAGAAGTCGTAAGTGGAGCCCTCGCTCCTGCTATAAGAATAGGAGAATTTGTAGCCAAACTGCAGGAATGTGCCACGCCAAAGCGGTTCGCTATAAGTGACAAGCGAACTGGCATTGAACTTCCGTTCGGGCGTAAGATTGTAGCGGTAGAGATGAATAATGGAGTCGGAAAGGTTAGGTACGACGACTTGGTAATAATTGATGTCTTCAATGGAGAGTTCATCGTTTTTGCTGTCAGAATAACTGAAGTCACCACGGAGCGTCACATTGCGCCCCTTGCTGCCAAGCTTGCGGTTAATCTGCAGCATGCCGCCGAAGTTCTTCGCCTCGCCATAGCCGATGGAGCCAGAGCGCTGCGTGTTGACGAGCTTACCTTCCTCTCTCATTTTCACCATCGCCTCTTCCGTCAGCGGGTCGTCGCTGACGGCATAAGGGTCGTCATTGAAGGTCGCCACCGTTGACGTCTGCTTGCTATCGCTCGTGGAGAAGCTCATGTTAGGGCGGAACATGATGTTGGTCAGCGTGTCGGGTTTCCACTCCATACGCATCTGCATGTTCCACTGGTTTTTCTTGCTATTCGTATGGCTGAAAGAATTGCTGAAAGAATGGTCAGAGCCAGCAAATGTCTCTGCAGACTTAAGCTCTATGACATCATTGTTGAGATGGTTCCACCTTACGGAACCATCCCACGCCAGTTTGTCGCCGTAAGCATAGTTGAAGTTGGTGGCAGCCATTTTGGAAGCCTGCAAGCCTGAGCGCCCGCCACCGAAAGAGCCACGCCCGCCACCGCCGGGGAATCCCATGTCGCCCGTATTGTTGAAAGATCCAAACGCCATTACGCGCAGACGGCTATTGAGATAGCCTCCCATCAGACGCTCCGCATAGCGACTGTGCGTGGCGTAGGAAAGGTCGATGTTGGAGAGAAATCCGTTGTTCATCCCACGCTTGAGCCGGAAGTCAAGCACTGTCTGCTCATTACCGTCGTCAATGCCCGAAACTCTCGCCAAATCGCTTTTCTCGTCATACGCCTTCACCATACCGACAATGTTCGTGGGAAGGTTTTTCATTACGGTCTTCGTGTCGCCCACCATAAACTCCTTGCCGTCCACCTTTATCTTCTTCACTTCCTTACCGTTGATGGTTATTTTCCCCTCGTCGTCGATCTTGGCGCCGGGCAGGCGCTTCACGAGTTCCTCCACGGTTGAGCCTTCCGGCGTGCGGAACGCAGTGGCATTGTAGACAAATGTATCTTTGCTCAGCGTCACCTTCGGCACATTGGCTGTGACCGTGGCTCCCTTGAGCATTATTGAAGACGGGCGGAGGAAAATTGTAGCGAGTGTTTGGGTGGCATCAGCGTTTATGACTACGTTGGAGAACGACGTGGCGTAGCCGACATTCGACACTTTCACTATATATCTGCCACTACGCTGCACCTTGACGGTGAACGTTCCGTTGCTGTCGGTCGTCGCACCCGACACATAGGAACTGTCACGGTTGAGCAGCTGCACGGTGGCTTGTTCCATCCTATTCTTTGTTTCAAGGTCGGCAACGGTGCCAGTAAGACGATGTTCCTGCGCAACTGCTGTGGCTGCGCATAGCCACAAGAGAAGGAAATTGAGAAATATTCTGTTGAATGTCTGCATACCTGAAAAGTCTGATTCCTGTAATGTATTATATGGAAATTCCGGTTATTAATAAGACGGACATAAGACCATATAGTTTAAATACAAGATTTACGTTCCTACATCACGGGAGACTATGACTGCCGGTGAGGGCATTGGAACAGACGACACGCTATCTCTGCCTACGCTATTTACTGGATGTTGCGCCCGGCATCAATGCGCAGGAAGATGAACAGCAGAATGGTGAAGCCCCAAAGTGATGAGCCGCCGTAACTGAAGAAGGGCAGCGGAATACCTATTACAGGCGTCAGACCGAGCACCATGCCCACATTGATGAACACATGAAAGAGGAACACCGACGCCACACAGTACCCATAGACCCTGCCGAAGACAAACGGTTGTCGCTCCGCAAGGTAAATGAGCCGGAGGATTAGCACGAGGAAGAGTATCAACACACCTGCCGAACCGACGAAGCCTTCCTCCTCTCCTACCGTGCAGAAGATAAAGTCGGTATCCTGTTCGGGCACGAACTTCAGCTTTGTCTGCGTACCGTTGAGGAATCCTTTGCCCTTCAATCCGCCCGAACCGATGGCTATCTCGCTCTGATGCACATTGTAGCCAGCTCCGGCAAGATCCTCGTCAAGACCGAGAAGCACGTTGATGCGCACTCGCTGATGGGGCTCCATAACGTTGTTGAGCACGTAGTCGGCAGAATAGAAGAACACCACGGAGCCTACGGCAAACGCAAGTATATAGAAATACTGTGGCAGGCGCGTCAGAAGTCCATAATAAAGCAAATAGAAGAACAGCGCCACACACAGCACGAGCTGCACCCACGTGATGTCGAACGGAATGACGTATTCAGCGAAGAGCAGCGCAAGCAGAGTGATTATGAAACTGTACATAATGATGCGGCGCGTGTGGCGTCGCTCATGCAGGTAGCTGTTGATCATGCCTGCCGTGAACAGTTGTACAAGGAGCAACACGACGAACTTGCCGACCGATGTCGGCGTATCAAAGAGGAACACGTTCTCGTATTTTATTCCGACAACGAAATACACGACCATCGCCACTCCCGTGAAGAGTATGCTGCCCGGCATTCCTTCGCGGTAGAACATAAGGAAGAATGTAAGGTAGACGAGCGCCGAGCCCGTCTCACGCTGTCCGACAATGCACAGCATCGGTATGAACACGATGGCGCAAGCGGCTGCGAAATGTTTCCATCTTTGTATGTTGAAGCCGTACGAGCTCATGAGCTTCGCGAGAGCGAGGGCTGTGGCAAACTTTCCGAACTCGGCAGGTTGCAAGCGCAACGGACCGATAACGAGCCATGAATGTGAGCCCTTGATGTCGTGCGGATTGAAAATCGTGGCAAAAAGCAGCAATAACAGCACGCCGTAGATGACAAACGAGAAAGTGTCGAAGAATCGCGTGTCCATCATTAGTATCACAAATCCCAGACAGATACTTGTACCTATCCATACAATCTGCATACCTGAGCGCGTGCTAAGCGATACGATGTCGTTCTCGCCGAACGTGTAGCTCGCTCCGCAAATGCTTATCCAGCCGAATATCATCAACGCGATGTAGAGGCCTATCGTCAGCCAGTCGACTTGCGACCAAATGCTCTGAGGTTTTTCTATTGCCATATTGTTTTTTCTTCCAAGTTGTTATTCTGCCGCAGCGGGTTGTGCATTGGCAGCCTCGGAGGTTGCCTCAGTGTTTTCCGCTTTCTTCGGCTGTGTGCGCTTGCGCGATGTCTTCGTCTTGTTGCTCTTCTCCTGCCCCGGGAAACGCGGTCCGTAGCCGATGCGTCGCTTCTGCATGGCAGCGGCTTGCGACTCTGCCGACGGCGAGAGTTTGCCCGTGAGGTACTGCTCCATCATCAGTCCGCCTATTGGCACACCAAAGTCAGCACCCCATCCGCCGTTCTCCACGTACACTGCGATGGCTATCTTAGGATTGTTCATCGGGGCGAAGCCCATAAACACGGAGTGGTCGCGACCATGATTCTGCGCCGTACCCGTCTTTCCGCACGCCTCGAAAGGCAGGCGCGACAGCATCTTACACGTACCTCGAAGGGCTGACGAGCGCATACCAGCCACGACATAGTCGTAGGCACGGCGCGAAGCCTTTGTGTAATGTCGATGACGGTAGGCTGTGTCGAGCGGTTCGCCCTGCACCTTGCGCACGACGTGTGGCGTGTAGAAGTAGCCGCGATTGGCGATGGTGGCTCCGAGATTGGCTATCTGAAGCGGCGTCAGCGTCACCTCACCCTGTCCGATGGATATGGACACAATGGTTAGTCCGTTCCATGAGCCACGGTAGTTGCGGTCGTAATAGTCAGCGTTAGGAATCATTCCGCGCTTCTCTCCCGGCAGGTCGATGCCAAGTTTGTAGCCGAAGCCCATCGAAACCATGTAGTCGCGCCATGTGTTCATGGCGAATTCTACATTCTTGTATTTGGAGCGATTGCCCATCATGTAGTAGAGTCCCCAACAGAAGTAGGCGTTACATGATGTGCTGATGGCATCGACAAGCGATATCGGGGATGAATGTGAGTGGCAACCGACATGCAGGCCACGGCAGTAGAAGCCACGATGGCAAGGAAAGGCTGTCGACGGTGTGACGATGCCTTCGGTCATGTAGGTCAGCGCCTGCGACGTCTTGAATGTGGAGCCCGGCGGGTACATACCCATTATGGAGCGGTTGAGAAGCGGCTTCCAGGCGTCCTTCGACAGCAGACGATGGTTCTTTGAGCGCGAACGTCCTACCATGATACGCGGGTCGTAGCTCGGCGCCGACACCATACACAACACCTCACCCGTGCGCGGGTCGATGGCGACGATGGAGCCAATCTTTCCCTCCATGAGTCTCTCGCCGAGAGCCTGCAACTTCGCGTCGATGGCAAGCGTCAGATCCTTTCCTGCAACAGGACGGCGGTCGTACTTGCCGTTCATGTATTTTCCCTGTATGCGTCCGCGGGCGTCACGCAACAGTATCTGCACGCCCTTCTCGCCGCGCAGTTCTTTCTCGTAGAATTTCTCCACGCCGAGTTTGCCGATATAGTCGCCCGGCTGGTAATAGTCGTCGTCCTCAATGTCGGCTGGCGACACCTCAGCCACGTCGCCGAGAATGTGGGCTCCGCACGACGACTGGTATTGGCGTATGCTTCGCTGCTGCACGTAGAATCCGGGGAATCGGAAAATCTTTTCCTGGAAGTAGCTGAACTCCTCCGACGGCAGCTGGCTCATGAAGAGTTGTTGCGTAAAGCGCGAGTAGCCTGGGTTCTTGGAGTAGTCCTTGATGTCGTTCATTCGCTTGATGAAGTACTCCTTGGTGATGCCAAGACTGCGGCAGAACTCCATTGTGTCGAGCCTTCCGCTCTCCTCGTTCATTACCACCATGATGTCGTAGGCGGGCTGGTTGTAGACGAGCAGCTTGCCGTTGCGGTCGTAAATAGCGCCACGCGACGGAAACTCAATCTTCTTCAAGAAAGCGTTGGAGTCGGCGTTCTTCTTGTAGTCGTCGCTGAGAAGTTGCAGGGTGAAAAGGCGTATGATGTAGACGACGACTATCGCCGTCGCCACAAAGCCAATCACGTAGCGTCGTTTCTCGAGATTATAGTCAATCATTTTCTTCTCCTATAGTTTTCGATTACCAAAATCAGCACGACGGTAAGCACGATGCTTCCGACTATGCTCGACAGCCATTGTGCCCAGTTGTAGAAGTTAAAGGTCTCAAGCGAGAAGAACGCGATGCAGAACACTGAGACCAGGATAATCACATAGTTGGCATACTTGCCCGAGCCGAGTGTAAATGGTGACGGACGCAAGTCGTCGGCGCTGTCGCGTGGCACGAAGAGCTCAAGCAGGTAAGGCTGTAGCAGTCCGACCAGCGTCATTGACGCCGAGCCGACACCGGGCGTGTTGGAGAACACGTCAACGAGCAATCCCGTCACAAAGCACCAAAGCAGCGTTGCCCATCGTGGCTCGCCGCGGCGTACGGTGAGCGCAAAATAGACGTAGAGCAATGGCGTGGCGCAACCGAAGAGATTGATATGGTTGAGCACGAGCGTCTGCACGAGCAGCAGCACGATGATGAATACTATATTTCTGACGATGTTCAGATTCATTGTTGTTTTTTGTATGCTATTTAAGAAGGGTGTAGTCGCGGTAAGAAGGGTGTAGTCGCGGTAAGAAGAGTGTTACTCGCGTGCCTTCAGCGAGTCTTCAGCGGCATGCAGTATTTCGAGTTTGCGGTCCATCTCGCGATCGTTGATGACGCAGACGTCACGCAAGCGAGAGAAGTCGGTGGAGAGCGTGACGTTGAGCCTGTAGGAGAGTCCGTTCTCGGAGTTGTAGACATGCTTGATGCGTCCGACGATGATGCCCGGAGGGAACACCGACGAATAACCCGACGTCACGACGTAGTCGCCAAGCTTGAAGTGGGCATGGCGCGGAATGTCGTCCACATAAGCCGTTTCGGGCGAGCCTCCATTCCAGTGGAGATAGCCGAAATAGCCGCGTCCGCGTATCGTGCAGCTGATGTTCGACTGCGCGCTCAGCACGGGGATAATGACGGAGTAGTGCTCGGAGGTGAGATAGACTATACCCACGACGCCCGTACCGCACACGACGCCCATGTCCTTCTTCACGCCGTCGGCGCTTCCGCGGTCGATGGTGATGAAGTTGTTGGCTTTGTCGAGCGAGGAGCTTACTACTTTTGCAGGTATTGTCTCGTAGCCGCGCATCACGCTGCTCTGCATCTTCTCAATCTGCGTTGAGTCTACGCCTGTCTTCATGAGCTGTTCGTGCAGCATCTCAACTTCGCGCTCCAGATAGAGGTTGCGCTCGGTAAGTTTGCGGTTGACGTCGGTGAGGGAGAAATACTGCCCAACAGCCGAGTTCCATTCGTATACCTTCCCGGCTACGGAGTTGGCTGACGAGAACCACACGCTGCCCTGATAGCTGTTGTAATGGAAGAGCAGCACGAGGCTCAGCACTTCGAGTATCACGAAGACGAACCAATGGTTATGGCGTGAGAGGAAATCTAAAAGGTTGCGCATATTTCTTTGTAAAAGAGAAAAAGCTAAAGAGTAAAAAAGTAAAAAAGTAAAAAGGTAATGCCGGCAGAGCCTTGAGCCCATGCAGTTTTTACTTTTTTACTCTTTTACTTTCTTACTTTTCCTGTATTTATCTCATGAGGAATGAGAAACGATCAATATTCTTCAGAGCCACACCTGCTCCTATTGCCACGCTGTGGAGCGGATCCTCGGCGATGTGGAACGGGATGTTGATTTTCTCTGTGAGTCGCTTGTCGAGACCACGGAGCAGCGCTCCTCCACCACTAAGGTAGATGCCGTTCTTCACGATGTCGGCATAAAGCTCTGGCGGTGTGTTCTCAAGAGCGGAGAGCACAGCGTTCTCAATCTTCGCTACGGTCTTGTCAAGGCAGTGGGCTATCTCCTGATAGCATACGGGCACCTCCATCGGGAGGGCTGTGATACGGTTCGGACCATGCACTACGAAGTCCTCCGGAGCATCGTCGCCAAGCTCTGTAAGCGCGGAGCCTACGTGTATCTTGATGCGCTCTGCCATACGCTCCGAAACCTTTACGTTGTGCTGACGCGACATGTATTCCTGTATGTCGGCAGTGAGGTCGTCTCCGGCTGTGCGGATAGAGTTGTTGCTCACGATGCCGCCAAGGGAGATGACAGCGATTTCCGTCGAACCTCCACCTATATCTACAATCATGTTGCCCTCAGGAGCCTCAACGTCTATGCCTATACCGATGGCAGCAGCCATTGGCTCGAAGATAAGGTAGACATCGCGTCCATCGGCATGTTCGGCGCTGTCGCGTACGGCGCGCAGCTCCACCTCCGTAGAACCGGAAGGCACACCAATCACCATGCGCAACGACGGCGTGAAGAGACGGCTGCCGGAATGTACCATCTTGATAAGTCCGCGCATCATCTGCTCGCAGGCTGTAAAGTCGGCAATGACTCCGTCGCGGAGTGGACGAATGGTGCGGATGTTGTCGTGAGTCTTCTCATACATCATCTTTGCCTTCGAACCGACTGCAATCATCTTGTCTGTGCGACGGTCGAGTGCCACAACCGAAGGCTCGTCAACGACAATCTTGTCATCGCTGATGATAATGGTGTTGGCAGTACCAAGGTCCATCGCTATTTCCTGTCTGAATGAAAAAAATCCCATTTATTTACTTTAATTGAATTTTGAGTCTTAAGTTCGGAATATGAATTTCTACGCCAAGCATCCTACACTTCTTTTATATTTAACACTTAACATTAGTATTAAAGGGTGTATTAGGCGTCGTGTACATATTCTATTTTTTGAACCATGCGTGTATGGCTGTGTCGTAATGGCTGCTTACGCCAAAGGCACGCTCTGCAAACACCTTGCGCTCGGCGAGGTCTGTCTGTGCGCCATTCTTGTTGAGAATGTCGAGGAGCATCCCGTATTCTGCCTTGCTCGGAACGATTACAACGTCGTTGAAGTTCTTGGCTCCGGCACGGATGAGCGAAATGCCGCCTATGTCTATCTTTTCGATAATGTCGGCGTCGGAAGCGCCGCTTGCAACGGTCTGCTCGAAAGGATAGAGGTCGACGATGACGAGATCTATCTCCGGGATGGCATACTCTGCCATCTGCTGGCGGTCGCCTTCATTGTCGCGGCGTGCGAGAATACCTCCGAAGATACGCGGATGAAGAGTCTTCACTCTGCCACCGAGTATTGACGGATAAGACGTAATGTTCTCCACAGCCTCACACTCGTAGCCAAGCGATTCGATGAATGCCTGTGTGCCACCAGTGGATAGGAATTTCACACCTTCTTCGTTGAGCTTCTCCAGAAGCTCTTCGAGACCATCCTTATGGAATACCGAGATAAGCGCGGTCTTGATTTTTCTTGTTCCAGCCATTTTCTTATGTCCTTATTTCTTATAATTTGCAAAGTTAGTAAAAAAGCAAGAATATAGCATATTAAAAAGCACAAAAAATTTTCTTACTCCCCGAATTGTTGACTTGTACAAGAACAATCAGCTACTTGCACAAGGAGAAATGCCGACCTCTGCAAGGAGGAATGCTGCATTAGCAATTGCTCAGAACTAATTTTACTGAAGTTCCGTATTTGTGGAATTGAAAGCAAATATAGTACATAGAGTAAAAAAGTATTACAAAAGTTTTTTACGTTTTAGAGTGTCGGGTAGCTGGAGGAACGGCGTTTATTGCTCTGCACGGCACTGACGTGATGGTCGAATCGGGCATAAAAAGCCCTTTTCCATCGATTTTTTCCTTCCAAAACGCTTCTTCACTCCACTTAAAGCCACGCTTCTTCATTGCTAAAGTGGCGCTTTAGTCTCTCTAAAGTGGCGTTTTAGCTACGTTCGACATTGCACACCAAGGCGCCAATACCGGCAAGCTACTGACGCACAGCATCTTCCACCTGCACACCCAAAACTGCGAAAAATACGCCAAAGGGCTATACCGTCTGTTCAGAAGGCAGTTTTAGGCAACAAGAGATACAAATATCCGACAAGAATCCGTCATTCGAAAGTCAGAAACTCATGTTTCGGATTTAACCCAAACGGCTGCGCTCTGCCGCTTGCCTTAGAAAGAAAACCACGTAGTACATAGGAGGATATGTCAAAACTCGACTTTATCCGTGGCGGAGGTCTCCGGCCTCCGCAGCACCCACTATTCACTATTAAATACACATCAACACATTACATATTCGCTTCCTGAGGGTGTGTCAAAGGAACACGGATTTTGCTTGTTGGCAGCATATTGTTTCTATTTAATAATTAGCCATGCCGACAAGGCGAGCTTGCTCGCCAAATCCGTTTAAATCAGCGCCGCAGGCGTGTGTAAATCAAATTTAAACACGGGTCACAATCCGTAAACTGAAAGTCACCGGCGCGAAGCGGAAAGGTAAAAGACCGATCTGTGCATCTCGGTGTTACCCGTGTTCCTTTGACCCGAGTCCACTCGCCGTAGGCGGTGGACGCTTTGATGAAAAGCTAAATCCGCTTGAGTAAGTCTATGTTTTTTTGCTAAGGCAAGCGGCAGAGCCGAGCACAGCCAATTATGGTAAAACTGAAACTTGAGTCAGAAACTTGAGTAAAAACAAGCGAGCTTTCTTTGTATTGTCCTCGATTTGCACTAATTTTGCATAAGTTAGGCGGCATCTCGGAATAAGAAATGAATAAATTCATTTCGTTCTTCTCTCGATT
>ERZ808240.751-NODE-751-length-41507-cov-7.291735_pt1 | contig 41507 bp, 28 predicted proteins | sample MGYA00521084_ERZ808240 | MGnify/ENA primary metagenome ERZ808240 (study PRJEB31516, sample SAMN03275571) | gut metagenome | biome: mammalia-associated habitat; material: feces | host: Papio cynocephalus | place: Kenya | collected 2012-08-06 ... | reverse complement strand
TGTTCAAATCAAGACAGCGAAAACGCAAAAACATCTCTATTGTCCTGTCTTCACAACGAAGCCCTTGAAAGCCCAGTGTTTTCAAGGGCTCTTTCTATTCGGCGAAAATTCTCCGACCTTAATTTTTTTACTTTTCAGATGCATTTTCGAGCCGTTTTTATTCTCTTTTCCGCTCGTGAATATTAGAATAAAAAATCTCCAAATACCGCATGAGATAAGGCTTTTCAAGACTTACTTTCTTTTTGCGGCGTTAGAATAATTTTCGTATGGCAGAAATTTACCAATTTTCAAAGCACCCGGTTGCGGGTAACTGCACCAAAAATCATGTGTGGGTTTTAGTGGTCGGGGTTCAAACCGACAGAAAGAAAAATGTACTGTGCGTTCTCTTTGTTTCTTGCCGTAATGTAATTCATCTTTCTAAATCGACGATTTTATGATACCGTACTTTTTTGTTTTTCTGCCGAAGAAGTCCTCATTGAAAAACCGCAAAAAGTATTGGAACTGCTAAACAAGATCGTATTTTCTGTTGCTCCCGGTATATCAAATCAGGGCATACTATATTGTGTATTCGCAAGATTGGGGATAAAAATCAAAGATTATTTTTGAAAATTGTTCCCCAATACTGATTGTGAGCCGCACCCGGAACCATGTCCGGAGCCGCGCCCGGAGAGTCGCGCTCGGAACCACGCCCAGTAAAGGCGGCGATATGTCCCACCGGTTACGGCAGCACGCCCCGTTGCAATCTCCCTTACGGAATTGCCGACAGCGGGCGTTTCGATTGCCCCGCGAGCCGCAGAAAGCCGACCGAAACGGTCGAAAAAATGCGAAACAACCACCGGCTGTTTGCCTCCCCGTTTTCTTGTCCGCGGCGACGGCATTCGCGCCCGGCTTTTGCAAATCCGCTTCTTTTCGCTCCCTCTGTAAAGCAGCCAAGTCGCTTTACAGAGGGTATATTATATAAACAATTGCCATTTTGTATATAAAAAGCCGACTTTCAACAGCTAAAGCTACAATCCGCACGATCTTCCGCAGCGCGCTCCTTAACCATAATCGACGCAACCGGCGATACGGCGGTCGGGCGGCAGACAATCAACGGACGGGCGGCGGGTAATCGACAAACAACACGGCGAGCAATCAGCGGACAATCAGCGGCCGAGCAACAGACAATGGGGCGGACAATCAGCGGATGCGCAGCAGACAATGCGGCAGATGGGCGACGGGTAACCAGTGGGTGAGTGACGACCGGCCGGAGAAACAGTCTATTCCACTCATCCGATACCCGAGGTCGGCCACGAATTTTTTTGCAATCGGCTATTGACATTTTCCGACCTTCGCCATATAATAACAGCGTTATGAAACAGTGTTATTGATAAAAGCGAGGTGAGTGCAATGGCAAAACAGATCGAGGGGGTCGCAGAACGCATCATCGCCGCGGCGAAGCGGGAATTTCTCGACAAGGGATATGTGGACGCCTCCCTGCGCACCATCGCAGCGTCAGCGGATACCAGCACCAATTCCATCTATGTCCGTTTCGGCGACAAGGAAGGGCTGTTTTCCGCCATCGTCGAACCGGTGCTCAGCGAAATGACCGAACGGTTCATCCATATTCAGGCGCAATTTCATCAGATGACACCCCACGAACAGGCGGAGCGGATGCCGCAATACGCCGACGGCGGCACCTCCGCGCTGATTGAGTATATGTATGCGCATCTGGACGAATTTCGCCTGCTGCTGGACGCGTCCTACGGCACACGGTTTCACAATTTCGTGGACGCGCTGGTGCGCATCGAGGTGGAATACACCTATAAGTACATGGAGGCCGTCGGCTACCCGGACAAATGCGGCGACGCCGTGACCGAAAAGCTGCTGCATATTGTCACGACCTCCCGCTTTGAGAGCCTGTTCGAGATCATCCGCCACGGGATGAGCCGCGAGGAGGCATCCGAGTATGTGGAGCTTCTGAGCCGGTATCACCGCACCGGATTCCTGGCTATTTTCGGCAATGCTGCGCAATAGCGCAGCGATCAAACGTACAGACAGGCTGTCCCCACCGACGGCCTTTCTATAAGCCTAGCGGTTAGCCGCCGCTAATTCACAGGAGGTAATGCTTCATGAAAGAACAAAGCCCGGTCGGGCGCATCTGGGAGCTTGGCGAGAAAGAGCATGGCAAGCTCATCGCGGCGGTGATCCTGGCCGTGGTCGGCGTCGTCTGCGGTATGGCGCCGTATGTTGCCGCGGCGAAGATGATCGTGCTGCTGCTTGCGGGGGAAACGGCGTTTTCAGCCTATCTGCCGTGGCTGCTGACGGCGCTGGGCGGCTTTCTCGTCCGCACGGCGCTCTACAACGGCGCGCTGGGCATCTCCCACAAGGCCACTTTCAACATACTGAAAACCGTCCGACAGAAGCTCCTGGCCAAACTGCCCCGCCTGCCCCCTCGGCACGGTGATGGATACATCCAGCGGCAAGCTCAAGGAGATCATCGTCGATCAGGTGGACGGTATGGAAACAACCCTGGCGCACCTGTTCCCGGAGATGACGGCGAATATCGTCGCCCCGGTGCTGACGGTCCTCTACCTGTTCATTCTCGATTGGCGGCTGGCGCTGCTGTCGCTGGCGGTATTCCCCATCGCATTTGTTTTTATGATGACCGTCATGGGCGGCTATGCCAAGGATTATGCAGGCGCGGTCAAGGCGACGACCGAAATGAGCGGCACCATGATCGAATACATACACGGCATCGAAGTCATCAAGGCGTTCAATCAGGGCAAGGCTTCGTATACCAGGCTCACCGACAAAGTGCGCGCCAATGCCCAGTATTACTACGACTGGATGCGCCGCAGTCAGCTGGGGATGTCCATGGCCTACGCCTTTTTTCCGGCGCAGATGCTGACGATCCTGCCCTTCGGCTGGCTGTTCTATACTCACGGCACACTGACAGCAGAAACCTTTATCACAGTGATCATTCTGGCCCTCGGTATGGCGGCGCCGATTGTGGCGGCATTCAATTTCGTCGATACTTTGGCGCAGGTGGGCACAACCGTTTCTCAGGTGGATGAAATTCTGAAAGCCGAGGAGCAGGAGCACAGCGCACAGGATGTCCGATTGACCGATCACAGCATCGCCGTCAAAAATGTTTCCTTTGGCTATCACGAGGATAAAGAAATTCTGCACGACGTCAGCCTGTCCATCCCCCAACACCGCATGACCGCACTGGTCGGGCCGTCCGGCTCCGGAAAATCCACGCTGGCAAAGCTCATCGCCGGTTTCTGGGATGTGCAGAACGGCACGATCACCATGGGCGGGCACGACTTGAAGGAAATCCCCCTCAGCGAACTGTACGATCAGGTGGCGTTCGTCTCCCAGGACAACTATCTGTTTGACGACACCGTGCGGGAGAATATCCGTATGGGGCGGCGGAATGCCACCGATGCCGAGGTGGAGGCGGCGGCGCATGAGGCCGGCTGCGACAGCTTTATCGGGGACTTGGAAAAGGGCTTTGACACGGTGGTCGGCGGAGGCGGCGCGCATTTGTCCGGCGGCGAGCGGCAGCGCATCGCCATCGCCCGCGCCATGCTGAAGGACGCACCGATCATTATTCTGGATGAGGCGACCGCCTATATCGACCCCGAAAACGAGGCGGTCATTCAAAACGCAGTGGCAAAACTGGTGGAGAATAAAACAGTGATCGTGATCGCCCACCGGCTGTCCACCATCACGGGGGCGGACAATATCGCCGTGGTGCAGAACGGCCGCATCGAGGCCCAGGGCACCCACGAGGAGCTGCTGCACAGCTGCGCCCTCTACCGCGATATGTGGCAGGCGCATATGGGAGCAAAGGATGGTGACGCAGAATGATCGAAGCATTCCGTAAAATCTGGCGTTTCGCCGGAAATGAGAGAAAGAATATCAATAAATCCGTGGCGGTGGACTTTCTGAATGCCCTGCTGCAAATGTTTCAGGTGGCGGCGATCTACTTTGTGGTTCTCGCGCTGACGGGCGGCGCCCGGGGCGGTAGAACCGCATGGATCGCCCTTGGCTGCGAACTGATCGCCGTATTCGGCGGCGCCGTCAGCGCCAGCTTTTCCAAAATGCTGCAAACCCACGCCGGCTACTTTATGGCGGCGGATCGCCGGATCGCCATTGCGGACCGGCTGAAAAGCGTGCCTATGGGGTTCTTCAACGAGAACAGTCTTGGGCAGCTCTCGGGCGTATGCACCACCGTTGTCGGCAGCATCGAGAGCATGGTCCCCATGGTGCTGGTCAACATTCTCGGCGGGCTGATCACCACCGCCGTGTTTGCGGTGCTGATTCTCATCTTTGACTGGCGCATCGGGCTGATCGTTCTGGCAGGCATCGCCCTGTATTTGTGCGCCGTCTCCGCAATGGAGAAAAAATCCGCGGCGATTGCCAGCGACACGCAGCGATCCCAGACCGCGCTGACTGAAGCCGTGTTGGAGACGGTACAGGGGATGAGCGTCGTCAAATCCTTCAATCTGACCGGCAAGGGCGACAAAAAGTTGCAGGATGCGCTGGAGTATAACCGCCGCAGCAATGTCGAAGTCGCGAATATTCTCACGCCCTATACCGCATTGCAGGAGGCGGTTCTTCAGATGGCCGGTGTGGGGATGATGCTGGCGGCAATCCTGCTGCGGATACACGGCGGCATGAGCCTGGCCAATGCGCTGATGGTGCTGGTCATGTCCTTTCTGGTCTTTAACCAAATCAAGGCATTCGGCATGGGAGTCTCCATGCTGCGCCTGGCGGCAGCCGCCATTGACCGCACGGAGGAAACCGAGGATATGCCGCGGATGGACGAAAACGGGAAACCGCTGAACCCCGCAACACACGACATTGTGTTTGACGATGTGAGCTTTTCCTATGCGCAGAAACCGATCCTGCACCATATTTCCGTGACGCTGCCCGATAAGACCACCACGGCGGTGATCGGTCCCTCCGGCAGCGGCAAGACCACCTTCTGCAATCTGATCGCCCGCTTTTGGGACACGGACAGCGGCAGCGTGAAGATCGGCGGCTATGATGTACGAGACTACACGCTGGAGTCCCTTATGAACCAGATTAGTATGGTGTTCCAGAACGTGTATCTATTCGCCGACACCATCGAAAATAACATCAAGTTCGGGCGCCCGGATGCCACCCATGAGGAGGTCGTGGCGGCGGCGCAGGCCGCCTGCTGCGACGACTTTATCGCAGGCTTGCCCAACGGCTACAACACGGTCATCGGCGAGGGCGGCGCCAGCCTTTCCGGCGGCGAAAAGCAACGTATCTCCATCGCCCGCGCCATGCTGAAAAACGCCCCCATCGTGATTCTGGACGAGGCAACGGCAAATGTTGATCCGGAGAACGAGGACCGGCTGCAAAAAGCCATCGAAGCGCTGACCCGGGACAAGACCATCATCATGATCGCCCATCGGCTGAAAACCGTGCGCCGCGCCGATCAGATTCTCGTCATCGACCACGGCTGTATTGTGCAGCAAGGGAAGCATGAGCAGCTGATTGCCGAACCCGGTATTTACGCGAACTTTGTCGGCGGCAAAAAGCAGACCATCGACTGGAAACTGTAAACATAAAGATGCAAAAAGCCGCGGCTCAAGTCGAGCCGCGGCTTTTTGTATTGCCGTCCGTGCGCCTGCCTTGTTCATTCGGTTGGCAGCATACGGCGGGATGGCAGAGGATCCGCCCGCATACAGCCGCCTTTCGCTTTCTGACAGCTGCAGTATTTTGTCCACAGACACTTGACAAACGCGGTTCGTATGCTATAACAAATGAAAGAATACGAAATGAAATGAAAGCGTATGCCAAATTATGGAATGCCGACCCGGGGATGCTCCCGGTTAACGGCTTGGGGTTCCTTGCCGCGGATGGATGCTCACGCCGACATCCGCTATGAGGGGAGCATCTCCAAGTGCGGCGATAACGCCGACTGGGATTGGGGCTTATATCCGGATGAGAACGGCGAATGGGTGCTGATGGAAGCCGACGGCCCCGGCTATACCACCGACGGACGGCGGGAAACGGGAGAGAACCGGTTTGAAAACGGCATCCATGAGCAATATCACGCCTATACCTGCGTGCGGGATATGCACCGGTCGCAGTTCACCGTGCCGATCCCGGCGGATAACCGGGGGGTCGTGCTGAAACGGGTCTCGCTGCAGGATCGGGGGCGGCAATGCGCCACGGTGTACGTCAACGGGCAGCGGGTCACCGAGCGGCAGTGGCTGTTCGCGGATTCCAACCCCATTTACAGCCTCTTGGAGGACAGCTTCACTGTTCCGGCACACTATACTGCTGGGCAGGAGCAGCTGACCGTCACCGTCGAGCCGGTTGATGCCAATTGGTCGGAATGCAGTTACCGTATTTTTGCTATCACAGAGAAAGGGGAATCCTTATGACACACGAAAAATTCCACATTGCGCTCATCGGCGCCGGACGGGCGGGCATGATTCATGCCCGGAACTTCAAAACCTCCGTCCCGTATGCCCGCATCACCGCCGTCTGCGACCCGGTGGGCGACGCTGCCGCCGTGGCGGCCAAGGAGCTGGAGCTGGACAAGGCGTATACCGACTATCGCGATGTGATGGCGGACGATACCATCGACGCCGTGATCATCGCCACCCCCACCAAGTTTCATTGCGAAATTGCCATCGCCGCCGCCAACGCCAAAAAGCATATCCTGTGCGAAAAGCCTATGGCGATGACCGTGGAGGAGTGCGACCGCATGGAGCAGGCTGCCCGGGATAATGGGGTGAAGCTGCAGATTGCCTTTATGCGCCGGTTTGACCGCTCCTTTGCCGAGGCGAAACGGATGATCGACGCCGGTTCCATCGGCGATGTGGTGATGGTGCGCTCCAACACCCGAGGCCCCAGCATCCCCAAGCCGTGGATGTACGACATTTCCAAATCCAACGGTCCGCTGGCAGAGGTCAACAGCCACGATATCGACACCCTGCGCTGGTTCACCGGCAGCGATTTTAAGACCGTGTTTGCTATCGGCGGCAATTTCCGCTGCCCCGATGCCAAAAAGGATTTTCCCGATTTCTATGACAATGTGACCCTGAACGCCTCCTTCGTCAACGGCTGTCAGGGCATCATCGACGGCGCACAGGGAGTGCTGTACGGCTACGATGCCCGCTGCGAGATTTTGGGTACCCGGGGCTGCATCTATCTGGGGAATACCCGGGAAAATTCCGTGACCCTGTGCCAGAGCGATATGCACCGCAGGGAAGAATACATCAACAGCTGGAAAAACCTGTTTGCCGACGCCTATTTACAGGAGGATCGGGCGTTTGCCTGCACCATGGCGGAGGACAGTCAGCCGCTGGTGACCGGCTACGACGGCAAAATGGCGGTGCTGACCGTCAACGCCGGAAACCTGTCCATCCGGGAAAAGCGCATTGTTGCAATTGACGGCGATCAGCTGGTATAATAGGAGGTAGAAAACGATGTTAGCTGCGAGAATGTACGGCATCGACGACGTACGGCTGGAGGAGGTGCCCACCCCGACCCCGGCTGCCGGGGAGCTGCTTCTCCGGGTAAAGGCCGCCGCGGTATGCGGCACGGATGTGCGGATGATCACCTGCGGCGCCAAGGGCATCGACGGCGCCCATCCCCGCACCCTGGGGCATGAGATCGCCGGAGAGATTGCCCGGCTGGGCGCCGGCGTCACCGGCTACCGGGTCGGGCAGCGGGTGGCGGTCGCCCCCAATATGGGCTGCGGCATCTGCCCCCAGTGCGTGGCGGGAAACAGCCATCTCTGCCCCACCTATCAGGCGCTGGGCATCAATCTGGACGGCGGCTTTGCGGAATACTGCCTGGTGCCGGCGCAGGCGGTGCGGGCAGGCAACGTCTGCGTGCTGGAGGACAATGTTTCCTATGAGGAGGGCGCCATCAATGAGCCCCTCTCCTGTGTGTGCAACGGCTTTGAGCGGGCGGATATCCACCCCGGCGACAATGTGCTGGTGATCGGTGCCGGTCCTATCGGAATTATGCACTGTGCGCTGGCGCTGATGGCGGGGGGGAAGGTCTATCTTAACGACCTGTCCCAGCAGCGGCTGGAGGCTGCCCGGCAGCTATATCCGGCGATTGAGCCTCTCACCGGGGATCTGACCGAGGAGGTGCGGCGGGTCACCGGCGGCGTGGGCATGGACGCCATCATCACCGCCTGTCCCGTGCCGGCGGTGCAGTCAAACACCACCCAGCTGGCAGCCATCGGCGCCCGGATCATCTTCTTCGGCGGCGTGCCCGCCTCGGCGGGCAAGGTGCCCATCGACACCAACGCCATCCACTATAAGCAGCTGATCGTCTCCGGCACCACCCGCGCCAGTCTGACTCAGTATCGCAAGACTCTGCGGTTCATCTCCTCCGGGGTCCTGGATGCGCGGCCGCTGGTGACCGCCCGGCTGCCCCTGAGCGACATTGCCGAGGGAATCCGGCGCACCAAACAGGGGATCGGGCTGAAAAACGTCATCATTATGGAATAACGGCAGGTGAAGCACCATGAGCACTCCCCTCTTTCTCGGCACCGACATCGGCACACAGGGCACCAAGACCGTGCTGACCGACGCCGCCGGGCGTATCCTCGGCAGCGCCTTTGTCCCCTCGGCGCTGCTGCGGGGGGCAGACGGCTCCGTTACGGAGGACCCCGCCGCCATTTTTCATTCCGTGATCCGCTCGGCGCGGGAGGCGGTGGAAAACGCCGGGCTGACCCGCCCCATCGTCGCCGCCATGGGCATCGACGGACAGATGAGCGGTATTATGGGGATCGACACCGCCTTTGACCCGGTGGGGCCGCTGGATTCCTGGCTGGATAACCGCTGTGCGCCGGGTGCGGCGTTCATCCGGGAGCAGGCGGAGGAGGTGTGCGTCCGTCAGAGCGGCGGACAGGTGATCCATTCTCACGCCGCCCGGATGCTGCGTATCCGGCGGCAGGAGCGGAGCGGTACGCCCGCACCGCCAAATTCGTCATGCCCAACGGCTTTGTCGCCGGGCGGCTGTGCGGGCTGCGGGCGGAGCAGGCGTTCATGGACTATACCTATCTGCATTTCAACAACTTCGCCGATACAGTGCACCGGTGCTTTGATGGGGCGCTGCTGGCGCATTTCGGGGTGGCGGCGGATAAGCTGCCCCGCATCTGCGCCCCCACAGAGCGTATCGGCACGGTGCTGCCGGCGTATGCGGAGGCGATGGGGCTGGGGAATACCCCCGCCGTGATCGCCGGGTGCGGCGACACCGCCGCCTCCAGCCTGGGGGCCGGTATCGTGGAGCCGGGGCTGGCGTACGATGTGGCGGGCACCGCCTCGGTGTTCGCCTGCTGCACCGATCGGTTCGCCCCCGATACCGCCCATCGCACGGTGCTGGTTTCCCGCAGCGTGATCGATGGGCTGTATCTGCCCCTCTCCTATGTGACCGGCGGCGGACTGACCCTCCCATGGTTCTCGGAGCTGGTGCATACCGACCTGGCCGAGCTGGATCGGCTGGCGGCCGCCGCCGACAGCGGGGCGCTGTTCCTCCCCCATCTGTCCGGGCGCACCTTTCCGCCGGAGGAGGGGTTGGACGGCGTATTCGCCGGCATCACCCCCCCGGACGGGTAAGGGAGAGCTGTTCCGGGCGGTGATGGAGGCGATCGCCTTTGAATATAAGGGCTATCTCGCCGTGATGCGCAGCACCGGCTGCATCGACCGGCTGAAAGCGGTCCGCTGCGTGGGCGGCGGCGCCAGGAGCGCGGTGTTTTGCCGCATCAAGGCGGATGTGCTGGGGGCGGACTATCACGCCGCCGGAGCCTTGCGCTCCGCGCCCCAGACCATGGCGCTGCTGGCAGCATACGCCACCGATCACACAGAGCGGAATCTGGCCGGGCTGTTCGCCTGCCCGGAGGATGCCGCCCCATCCGCCACGATCCCGCCCGCTATGCGGCGTATGAAAAGCAATACAGCCGGTACACCCGGCTGCTGGAGACCTATATCCGGTATCAAAAGGAGGATGTCTGATGACCCACGATGAGCCTATGTTTGCCGAAGAACGGCAGCGGAAGATCGTAGCGGAGCTGCGCCGCAAGAACAAACTGCTGGTGACAGAGCTGTGCGCGCAGTTCGGCGTTTCCTCCGCCACCATCCGCAACGACCTGAATCAGCTGGAAAAGCAGGGGCTGCTCAAGCGCACCCACGGCGGCGCCATCTCCGGGACGAAAGCCGGGGTTGAACCCACCTCAGTGCAAAAGAGCGCACTGAACCGCCCCGAAAAGGAGCGCATCGCCCGCCGGGCGGCGCAGCTCATCGAGGACGGAGACACCGTCGCCCTCGACACCGGCACCACCGCTCTGTGCCTGGCGCAGCAGCTGGCGGGCAAAAACCATGTGACGGTGGTGACCTCCGACATCCGCATCGCCTGTCTGCTGGAGGAATATGCCGGCATCACGGTGGTGCTGGCAGGCGGCGCTCTGCGGCGGGGTTTCTCCTGCACGGTGGGCGCTATGACCAATGCGGCGCTGCGCTCTCTGCGGGTGGATAAGGCGTTCCTCGCCACCAACGCCGTCAACGCCGACGGGGAGCTGTGCACCCCGGATATGGAGCAGGCACAGGTGAAAAAAGGCCCTCATAGATATGGCGTCCTCGGTGGTGCTGATCTGCGATTCCTCGAAATTCGGCGCCGAGAGCTTTGCCAAATTCGCCACGCTTTCGGAGGTGGACACCCTCGTCACCGACGACGGACTGGACACCGAGACCCGCAGCAAACTGGAATCCGTCCCGGTGGAGGTGATCGTATGCTGAATCCCGTCGGTATCTACTACGCATTCTGGGAGCGGGAATGGTCGGCGGACTATTTCCCTTATGTGAAAAAGGTGAAGGCGCTGGGCTTTGACGTGCTGGAGATCGCCGCCGGAGCGCTGCCGGATATGACCGCCGCCAAGCGGCTGCTGCTGTCCCATCAGCTGGCAGCATGCGGTCTGTGACCGCGGGAGCGACCTATGCTGACAGTACATCACGAGATTATCGAGCGGGACGGACAGTATTTCCCCTATCTGGCGGACACGGCTCCCCGGTTCATTCAGCGGCAGCAGCAGGCGCGGCTGCTGTATGTGACCTGGTTCGACCCGGAGAGCGGGCGTTTTTCCGCCGCAGAGGAAAACACGGCGCCACAGTTCACCGCCATCAGCCCCTGGGGGCACGACAGTGTGCTGATTTTTTCGGAAGAACCGCTGGGCTGAAGAATTCCCGCAATCCCGGTGTGCCGCAAGGATCGTCGGAGAAACGGGAACGATGGTCCCTCTGGGTCAGTAGTGCCATATTCTCATCAGGGCGGCTATATCGGGCGTACAGCCCCGGAGCAATAGATAACAGCGCGCCCCCGGCAATGCCGGGGGCGCGCTGTTTGCATATAAACCGCCAATTTATACATCCGCCATAGGCTGCTCCCGCACCGTATCGCCGGTCAGACGGAGGGTCTTCACCTCGTATGGTGTGAAAGTAACGGAAATCGCCGTCTCCGGGCTGCCGGTATGCAGCGCAGCTTGCGCCGGGGCGGGAGAGGCGTTGAACAGCCGCAGAATATACCCCTCTCCGTCCCGTGCCGGCTTGAGGGCGCTGACCGTCACCGGGTCGCCGGTGAGCCGCAGCAGCGGCGCCGAGGGGGCAGCGGCGGTTTCTTTTGCCGCCGCCGGGAAAAAGGACAGCAGCATGGGCGGCTGGGAAAAGCTCTCCGCCAGACGGGGCAGCTCCCGGCGCACGGCGGCGGTCTCGCCGCCCAGCAGACGGAATTCGTACAGCCGCTCCCCCTGGTCGGCGTGGGGGGTAAACCGATCCTGGGGCAGCAGCGGCCGGTCGGCGATGGGATGGGCGCAATAGGCAGGGGAGCGGATCAGGGTGACGCCCAGCGCCCCGTTCTGCACCGAGGAGCCGTGCACACCGTTGTTGATCAGCCCCACACAACGGTCACCGGATACCGCCATCAGATAGCTGCCGGACACATTCTCCCGCCCGGTCAGCGGCAGCGATTCCTCCCCGAAAGCCTCCTGCCCGATGCATTCCGTCAGCTTGCCCGCCGGGGGCAGCCGCAGCTTGACCATCTGCTGAATTTCCATCCATTGCAGCCGCACCCGCACATCCACATAGGGGTGGAGCTTGGATAGCACATACTGCACCACCGCCCGGGAATGGCGGTATTGCAGCACCGCCTCCACCACCGTGCGCACAGCGCCGTCCTCGATGACCCGCACGCCATCCAGCGGCCCGTCGGTGCCGGAGAAAGCCCCGCTGGCTGCCGGAGACATCAACCGGAAACGGCCGCATTTCTTGGGGAAAGCGGTGACCAGCATCCCCCAGGGGTCGCCGTCATCCTGTATGACCTCCAGCCGGAGCGCACCGGGCTTCAGATACGCCGTGCCGTCCACGGTGTAGCTATCCAGACAGCCGGTGCGGCGGTTAATACGCACGGCGATCCGCTCGCCGGTGAATACGAAGTGATCCCCCTCCACCGGGAGGGTGGGAACCGGCTTTTTCGGCAGGCTCTCATAGCGGCAGCCGAACCGAGCGACGGACAGGGGCGGCAGGGTGGCGTGGAACACCACCCGCTTGCGCCAGTCCAGATTCAGGTTGCTGGCCTCCTTTTCGCACTGGGTGGGCAGAGGGTTGCCCTGTTCGTCCAGCACCTGGGGCATGGAAAATTCCGGTTTCCAGTTCTGATCCCACAGGGACATCTCACAGGTGAAGTCTCCCTCCAGCGGGTAGGGGTGAGGATTGCAGGCAAGGATGGGGATTTCTCCCTCCGCGGCAGGCGCCTGTCCGGCTGCCAGAGCGAAAAAGGCTCTCGCCCGCACCCGGGACAGCAGCTCCTGCCCGTGGCTGAGCTGCCGCAGTGCCATATCCTCCCCGGCCTGAATGCAGGTGCCGGGCAGCATATCGTGGAATTGTACGGTCAGCAGGTCGGTCTGCGCCTCCGCCAGCTCCGCCGCCGGATAGACTATTCGTCCGGTGGCGGCGGCAGCGGTGCAGAGCTTTTCGGTGGCAAACAGATCGTTCTCCAGACGGCGGTGCCGGAGCTTGATCTGGATTTGGCTGGTGTAGCAGCCGGGCGCCCAGGGGTTCAGCTCACCGCTGAACGCCGGACGGGAATCCCCTTTCGCCGCCTCGGCGGCGAAATACTGCTCCGGGGTGGCATGGAGCAGGCGGATTCCCTCCTCACGCAGCCGCTCCGTCAGCCGGGCGATGGCTTGCAGATCCTGCCGGGAGGGACCGCCGCCATGGTCGCCCACCCCCCACAGACACACCTCGATGGGGGCATCGCTGCGGCGGGCAGCGGTCTCGATCTTCTCCGCTGCTTTCCCCAAGGGGGAGGCGTAGCTGTCGTTGATGCGGTACGCCATCACCCGGCTGCCGTCGTAGCCCACCCAGTCGAATACCCCCTCCGGCAGCTCCTGAAAGGACGCCCACGGGCGGCAGAACAGATAGCTGTCGAAGCCGGTCTTTTGGAGAATCTGCACCAGCCCCCGGGTATGACCGAAGGCGTCCACGCTGACGGCGGTGGTGGGACGTACCCCGAATTTCTCCTCGAAATAGGACAGACCGCTCTCAATCTGCCGGACAAAGCTCTCGCCGCTGGGCATATTGCAGTCGGGCTGGAGATACCAGCCCCCCATGATGTGCCAGCGCCCCTCCCGCACCAGCCGCTGGATGCGGGCAAACAGCGCCGGCTCGTATTCCTCCACCCAGCGGTACAGCATCGCCTCGTTGTGGTTGAATACAAAGCCGTCAAATTCCTCGCAGAAATCGGCGGCGACCCGAAAGGTGGACAGCGTCTCGGCGGCGCCCTCCTCCCATTCCCATTGCCAGACCGGGTCGATGTGGGCGTTGCAGATCATATAGACGGTTCTCATAAGCGACTCCTTTTCCACAGCCCTGTCCAAGAGCCGTGCCGTGTGTGGTTTGACCCATCTCGGAAACAAACGTCCGTATCAACGGAAAGTACGGAGGCCCGATTTCGGCGGGAGCCGAAACACCCGTAGCGAACGATGTCATGCGACCCTCTGCGGGCGACGGTGTGCATTCCCGCACTCCGTAACCATGCACCGTCGGACAGCACACCGCCCGACGGGCAAAAAAGTGCTTTTCCCCATCGGGCGGTGGCAATTCGATCCATGTTTACAGCGCCCGCAAAAAGCCCACGATCCGCCGGGCAATCCGGGCCGCGCCCGCATCGCTGGGGTGCAGTCCATCGGGCATATACAGTGTCTTTTGGGCCTCAATGGCGGGGTTGATGCCGCTGATGCGCCGCAGATCGCACACCGGCAGACCGTATTCCTCCGCCACCTCCCGGATCGCCTGGGCATAGCCGCCCAAGGTCGCCACATTCCGCACGCCCCACTCGTTCACCAGCCGCTCTTCATCCAGCCGATGAGTGGGGGTCATAAAGACAATGATGGCGGTGGGATATTTTTCGATCAACTGATGGCACAAATCGTGGAGCGCCCCATAAAAGGTCTCCGGCGTACGGTCGGTGGGGTGTCCCAGCGGCGCATCCCCGTGGCCGTAATCGTTGGTGCCGCCCAGCACCATCACAATATCCGCCTGCGGGTCCATCTCCGCCACCCGGGACCCGAAATACCGGTCGGCCGTCTCCCATTCGGCGAGCTTCTGCTGCCGGGCGATGCGGGTGCCGCCGATGCCGTAGCCCTTGCACTCGGCGCCGGTCAGCTGTCCCACCACATTCCAGTAGATATGCTCCGGGGCGCTGGTGCCGCTGCCGGCGGTGATGCTATCCCCCAAAAAGAGAATTTTCTTTCCCTGCAATTCCATAGTCGTTCGCTCCTTTACAGCAACAGGTTTTTATCCGGGAATACCGGCTCGCAGGTCACGTTCATATGCAGCTTGCGCAGGATGGACTCGTCGCCGGAATGCAGCATCTGGGTGGAATGGAGGTCGCAGCCCCGCAGCCGGGGCAGCTGCGCCACCGCCAGAGCGGCGGTCTTATCGCTGGCCGCGCAGATATACAGCGCCGTGAGGGCGTCGTCCAGCTTGAGAGCGCTGGAGCTGCTGTTCAGCAGATTCATTTTCAGATCAATGACCGGCTCCAGCACGGCGGGGCTCATCAGCAGCGTGGATTTCGGAATATCCGCCAGCACCTTGATGGCATTGAGCACCGCGCCGGAACAGGCGCTGAGCAGCGCCGTCGCTTTGCCGGTGATGATGCGGCCGTCGGGCAGCTGAATGGCGGCCGCGGGAGCGCCGGTGCGGTTGCTCTTTTCCAGCGCCGGCAGCACCACCGCCCGGTCGCCCTGCTTCAGCCCCAGCTGCTGCATGATCATCTTGAGCTTTTCCACCGTTTCCGGCTTCTCCCGGCCGGTGCGCAGCTCCACCAGCCCCTTATAATACCGGCGGATGATCTCCTGACAGCTGGCCTCGCGGCAGGCCTCGTCGTCCACGATGGCGTAGCCCGCCATATTGACCCCCATGTCCGTGGGACTGCAATAGAATTTATCGTCCCCGGTGATGCGGGACAGGATGGTGTGGACGATGGGGAACGCCTCCACATCCCGGTTATAGTTGACGGTGGTGACGCCGTATTCCTCCAGATGGAAGGGGTCGATCATATTCACATCCTGCAGATCGGCGGTGGCCGCCTCATAGGCCAGATTGACCGGGTGCTTCAGGGGCAGATTCCAGATGGGAAAGGTCTCGTATTTGCCGTAGCCGGCCACCCGTCCCTGCCGATACTCGTGATACACCTGAGACAGACAGGTGGCCAGCTTGCCGCTGCCGGGACCGGGAGCGGTCACCACCACCAGCGGCTTGGTGGTCTCGATATAGGGATTGGCGCCGTATCCCTCGTCGCTGACGATATGATCCACGTCCGAGGGATAGCCCTCGATGGGCCGGTGGATATAGTGGCGGATGCCCCGGGCATCCAGCTTGCGGATGAACTGGTCGGCGGCGGACTGACCGGTATAGCGGGTGATCACCACGCTGTTGACCTCAATGCCCATACCCCGCACCATGTTGATCTGCCGCAGCAGATCCATGTCGTAGCTGATGCCCAGATCCGCTCGGATCTTGTTCTTTTCAATATTTCCGGCGCTGATGCAAAATACGATCTCCGCCTGATCCCCCATGGAGCGCAGCAACCGAATTTTCGCATCCGGCTCAAAGCCGGGCAGCACCCGGGCGGCATGATAATCGTCAAACAGCTTGCCGCCGAATTCCAGATACAGCTTGCCGCCCCAACGGGCGATCCGCTCCAGAATATGCTCCCGCTGCTTTTGCATATACAGGTCGTTGTCAAATCCCTTTTTCATATCCGCACTCCCACATCGTTTAAGTTTCAAAAATACCGCCCTAAAGCATACCACAATTTCCCACCCGTGGCAAGGTCAAAACCCATATTTCGGCATATTGTGCAGAAAAAATCGAGCGGGCAACCACATGGAAAAATTCCGCAGCGACACAGCGCTGCGGAATTCCCCCGCGCCCGGACGGAGCCGGTGTTATTTCTTCAGATACAAAGCGAAATGCACCTGCATTTCATCCAGCTGATACTCCGGACGCAGCCGGGGTCCGCAGCTGTTGGAACCGATGCCGGACACCTTATAGTCCAGCCGCACATGGGTGCGCCCATCGGCGTGCAGCTCGTCGATATGCCGCGCCTTATCCAGCGCATGGGTGTCGTACCCGGACACACAGCACTCGAAGGCGGGGTCGCCCACCGCCGTCAGCCCACCGTCCAGCCGGAAATAGGTGCAGCCATAGTGGTTGCCGTGCTCCTGAGGACGGATATAGGGGACATATTCCTCCTCCGGGGTGCTGTGGTACAGCCCCATGGGCGCGTGGAGATTCATGTCGCAATAGCTCTCCCCCGGTCCCATGCCGAAATAGGTGAAGCCCTCGTTCTTCTCCGGCGTAGCAAATTCATAGCCCAGCCGGGGCAGGAAAATATCCGACAGGGAGGCTTTCTTCGTCCCATCCAGCGTAATTTTCACCGTGCCGTCGGTATAGAACGCCATCTCCTGGGTGAACCGGAAATAGGGGCTGCGAGAGGTGGCGCCCAGACTGGCAGTGGTAATGATCCGGTTATCTTCGATTCGCACCTCATATACCTTGGTGGCGGTCAAATCAAAATTGCCGGGACACCAGTTGTTGGGATTTTCGCTCATACCCCACTGACTGCGCACAGCTCGGTCGTTGTCGGTGGGGGCGCGCCAGGTGGTGAGCCGCATGGGGGTTGCCAGCTGCTCTTTGCCGTCTATCACAATGCTGTCCAGCGTACCGTAGAGCTTATTGAACTGATACCGGAAGCCCTCGCCCGCGGCGACGATATGCTCCTTATCCTCGGTGAACGCCGTGAACGGCGCGCCCACCGCCACCGGTGTTTTTGCAACGGGCAGCGGGAACTGGGCAAAGCCCACCTCATACCCGGCGGCATCCAGCATATGCACATTCAGATACGCCCCAAAGGCGCAGGCGGCAGGCGGCGCAAAGGGCACCGCCAGCTCCACAGCCGTATGCGGCGCAGCGGCGGCAGTCAGCTCCCTGGTCGCCTGTATTGCGCCGTCCACCGTCATCGTCAGCCGCAGCGTATAGGCGGACAGGTCGGTGAAATCACACAGATTCGTCACCCGCAGGGTGTTCCCCTCCAGCGCCGCCGCCATGGGCTGATACGCATATTTGGCATGGTAGGAGCCCGCCTTGAAGCTGCGGTCGTAGAAGGTCAGGCCGTCGCAGCAGAAATTGCCGTCATGGATCGGCTCGCCAAAATCGCCGCCATACTTGGGCACGCCGTCCACCAGCGCCGTGTGATCCGTCCATTCCCAGATACAGCCGCCGATGGCGTTCTTATACTTCCGGAACAGCTCCACATAGCGATGGACATCCCCGGGGCCGTTGCCCATGGCATGGGAGAACTCGCACAGGAACACCGGGCGAGCGGGATCGTCCTCGCACAGAGCGGCAAACTCCTCCAGGGAGGAGTACATCCGGCTGCGCACATCCACCAGCAGCGGATCGCCCCCGTGCAGCGCCTGCTCATAGTGGGTCAGCCGGGAGGGATCCCGCTGCTTTGTCCACCGGAGCATCGCCGCAAAATTGCAGCCCCAGCCGCTCTCGTTACCCATACTCCAGATAATCACCGCCGCGTGGTTTTTATCCCGCTCCACGGTGCGCCGGATTCGGTCGAGATAGGCGCCCTCCCACACGGGATCGTCCGTGATCCAGGTCTCCTGCGGACAGCCCTCCGGGACGTGACCGCCCTCCCAGGTGCAAAAACCGTGGGTCTCCAGATCCGCCTCGTCCACCACGTAGAAACCCATCTCATCGCAGAGGTTCAGAAACTCGGGCGTGGGCGGATAATGGGAGGTGCGGATGCAGTTGATGTTCAGCTGCTTCATCTTCAGCAGCTCCGCCCGCAGGAATTCCTCGCTCTCCGTATACCCCTCGGTGGGGTGGGTATCGTGATGGTTGATGCCCCGGAGGATCACCGGCACGCCGTTGATGAGCAGCTCGCCCCTGGGGGATACGGAAACCTCCCGCAGCCCCACCCGATAGGGGATATATTCCGTCTTGCCCCGCACCACCACGGTGTAGAGATAGGGATGCTCCGCATTCCACAGAACGGGATGGGTCAGATCCGCCACCTGTCCGGCGGCATCGTATACGGTATAGTCCGCCGCCGACACGGTGATGTCCTTGCAGTCGGCGTGAATTTCCACATCCTCAATGGCATTCTCCTCCCGGGACAGCAGATAGACATCCCGGAAAATGCCGTTGAGCCGGAAGAAATCCTGATCCTCCAGATAGCTGCCGGCGCACCATTTCAGCACCTTCGCCACCAGCTCGTTTTCTCCCTTCTGCACATACGGTGTCAGGTCAAACTCCGCCTGCAGATGGCTCCCCTCGGTGAAGCCCACATACTGCCCGTTCACATAGAGATACAGGCAGGACGCCGCCCCCTCAAACACAATGTGGGTCTGCCGCGCCGTCCAGCCACCGTCCAGCGTGAACCGGGTGCGATATACCCCACAGGGGTTCTCATCCGGCACATAGGGCGGGTCCACCGGGTGGGGGTAGTTCAGATTCATATAGTACGGGAACTCATACCCGTGCATCTGCCAGCAGGAGGGCACCGGCTGGGTGTCGTTGAACACCGTGTCCGCCGGATTCTCCGGCACATCCAGCTCCCGCGGAAAGTAGGCAAAGTCCCAGATGCCGTTGAGCAGCCGATAATAGGCGCTCTGACGGCGGTCGAAGGCCAGCGCCTTTTCCAGCGACTCATAGGGAATGGCGTAAGCCCGCTGGGGCAGCCGGTTATGGCTGAGCTTGTCTGTGCGTTCATATTCTCTCATGTTGGTTCTCCTTTTATCATGATATACTCGGTTTCACCGGTCGAAAACGACCATCTGATGCAGCTCCACCGACGGCACCGTGACCGTCGCCGTCTGCCCATCCCAGGAATAGGGCAGTTCCTCTCCGGAGGGCGCCAGATACACCCGCCGGGGCGGCTGCGCCAGCCGCACCGTCAGCGGCACCTCCCGCAGCGGCACGACATCCTCGATCACCTCAACTCCGTCGCCCCGCACCGAGGTATAAGTAAACAGCAAATGCGCCACCGTCCGTTCCTGCTCCGGCTGCTGCCGCAGGGTCAGTATCCCCCGATCCGGCAAGCCGGCCCGGGCGGATACCCGATCGCCGATCAACGTCTCGATCAGATAGTGCAGCAGCTCCCGGACATAGTATGCCCCGTTGCGGGCATAGTCCTCGAAAGCGTCGAAGGCCACATACGCCGTGTCGGCGGTGAGGACGGCGCCGGGACGCTCGGTATCCGGCTGATCCGGGGCGTGCTGATGGGAGCAGAAGTGGGCGTAGGTGCGGTTAAAATACGGATCCCGCAGCTGCGCCGCCACCTGTCCCCCGGTGACCTCCACCCGGTAAGTGGGGGCGTACACGACATATGCCGTTCTCCCGTTGACCGCCGGATATTCCGGGATCAGATACCCCCGCTCCAGCGGGCTGGCTCCCTCAAAGCGGACACCGACCTCCAGCGCCAGCTCCTCCCGCTCCGTCCACAGGCCGGAACGGCCGGTGAGCAGCAGCCGTCCGCCCTGCTCCCGGTAGGCGACGAGCCGCTGCCGCAGCGATTCGTCCAGCCGGATGGCGTCCGGCAGGATCACCAGCTTATAGGGGGTCAGATCCGCCTCCGCGTCCACCACATCGAACAGCCGATGGGTCTCCAGCAGCACCCGGCAGGCGCCCACATCCCGCCGGTCGTTGATCTCATCCCGGCCGTTCACCGCCACGGCGCTGAGCACCGCCACGTCGGAGACGGCGCGGCTGTCCCACAGCCACGGCTCTTTTTCTTCGATCTCCCGATAGGCCGCGCCGATGAGCCGATAGGTGGAGTCGTTCATCTCCCCCAGCGGGTGGAGCTGATCTCCCACCGAGCAGCGAGCGCCCATCGCTACGCTCAGCGCCGTCTCATACCGCAGGGCGTTGGGGTGCTTGAACCCGCCGAACTCGCCCCACGTCCGATGGAATTTTCCGGTCATGCCCAGAAATTCCATCCCCAATGTCCGGGCATAGGCCGCCGACAGGGGGAAATGATCGTAGCCCCAGCCGCCGGTGGGCAGGCTCTCCAGCTCCAGATGGGTGTCGGTGTCGATCCGATCCCGCCGACCGCGGACGATGGTGCCGCCGTTATGGAAGAGGGTCGCCCGGGGATCATAGCGGTGCACCGCCCGCTCCATGCGCTCCGTGTAGCGCCGGTAGACCCGCTCCGCCTGCACCAGCACATCCGCCGGATCCAGCGGATCCAGCCCGGTGCGGCGCATCTCTGCCAGACACCGGTTGCAATAGCAGGGGCGCACAGCGGAAATATCCAAAAAGATGCCGCAGGGGTGATACCGTTCCATCACCTCCTCTACCTGGGCGGCCAGCCGCTCCAGATAGGGGGTGTTATAGCACAGCACATGATAGCCCGAGACCAGAAAATTCTGCCCCTCATCGGGGGCGGAACGAAGAATATCCTCCGTATGCTCCCGGGCGTAGTATTCATCGAATCCGGCGGACAGATATACCGGCGCCCGCACGCTGATCTCGGCGCAGGCTTCCAGCTGCGCCCCCAGCAGATCGAAGGTCAGGCCGGGGTGCTGTACCCCCACCGCCGTGGGGTGATAGGAATAGCCGTGATGACACTTGGAAAACAGGGTGATGGAATCCACGTGGCCCAGCCGCAACGCCCGCTGAAACTGTGCTTTATCAAACCGACTGCCCACGCCGGGGATCTCGCCGCAGGTGTGAAAATCCAGATGCACCTGCCGATAGCGCATTTTCTCCATAGGCTCCCTCCGGTTTTATACGCGGAACGGCCGCAGATACTCCGCGCTCTGTTTCAGGCTCTCCAACGGATCGCCGGGGCAGACATCCTGCTCCACCACATAATGCTGCACCCCGATATCGGCGGCGGTCTTCAGAATGCCCTCCCACCAGAGGTTGCCGTTGCCGATCTCGGTGATCTCGGCCGTATTGTCCTCTTTCATGCGCATATCCTTCAGGTGCAGGATGTCGATGCGTCCCGCCAGCTGCTCCATCACATGGCGCACATCCGCGCCGCCTGCCTGCACCCAATAAGTGTCCAGCACAAAGGACACCGTCTCCGGGTCAAAGCCCTCCCGGAACCGATCCATCATGGTCTTGCCGTCAAAGCGGCGGAATTCCCAATGATGGTTGTGATAGGTAAACTTGAATCCGTGCTGCGCAACGGTCTCGGCGAACCGGTTGGCCTTCCGGATAAACTCCCGGATCTCATCGGTGTTGCGCAGCGGCCAGTAGCCGCCGACACCGATATTCGTTGTGCCCAGGATCCGGTGATGCTCCATCGCCGCCTCCGGATCCGCCGCCATTTCGTCAAAATCCTCATGGGTGCCGCAGATGGTCAGCCCCGCCTCCCGCGCCAGCCGCGCATAGGTCTCATAGCCCACCGTCTGGCAGCCCGCGGTCTGCACCGTATCGTACCCCAACGCCGCTACCCGGCGGAATGTGTTGGCGATACCCGCCTCATCCTGCATTTGATCCCGGGTGGTATATGCCTGATACCCCAGTGATTTGATCATAGCTTTTCCCTCCTGTGCTATCTGCGGAGCGTCGCTCTCCGGCGCGCTCCGACCTCGGGTTCATACTACTAATTTCTGCCGCGGTTGTCAAGCAGAATCCGGCTTTTTTTCGGTATAATTTTCCACACTTTGATGCGCGGCTTAACGACAATGTTGTCGACCGCGCCGCCCGGCGAGTTTTCCGTCCGGTGGCGGCCGCTCACCGCAGCTCCACCGGCACCGCCTGCCCCAGCGAAAAGCTGTACAGCAGCGCCTCTTTCACCGGCAGCCCAAAAATCGGCTCCAGTGCCTGCTTATAGAATTGCAGCTGGGAGCGGTACCGCTCGGCCAGCTCCTCCCCGTTCTGAACCCGGTCGGTCTTATAGTCCACCAGCACCAGCCCGTCGCCCTCCCGGAACACGCAGTCGGCGATGCCCTGCACCACCACCATTTCGCCGGGCATATCCGCGCCGGACAGCACCTGCCCGGCGGGCACCTCCACGGTGAAATGGAATTCCCGGCGGCAATCGGGGGAGACCGCCATGCGGGCGTACAGATTCCCCGCAAAGAAAGCGCCCAGCTTATCCAGCCGCAGCGCCTGCTGCTGGCGGGGGGTGAGAAACCCCGCCGCCGTCAGCCGCTCCGCCTCCGCCGCCGGGTCGGCGGCCGCCAGAGAATAGTCCGCGAACTGCATGAAGGTATGCAGCGCCGTGCCTTTCTGCGCCGGGGTCAGCCCCTCGGTCTGCAAAAAGGCCGGGCGCGCCGTGGCTATATGGGTGCGGCGCATGGCCTCATGGGACAGCGCCGATGCCGCCAGCTTGGCGGGCACGGCCGCCAGCGCCGCATACGGATACCGATAGGCGATGCGCGCCGCCAGCTGGCGGGTGAGCGCCTCATCCGCAGCGGCGGCTGGCGGCGGCGGGGCGGTCTCCGCCGCTACCTCCGCCGCCACCTCCATCGGCGTTACCCGGAAATCCGTATGCGCCGCCAGCGAATGGGTGTCCGCCGGATCCCGGCGCAGCCCGGCGAAGGAGGGATGGCGCAGGGCGGCCGCCAGCAGCCATTCCGCCGGGGAATTGGTCGAAAGCAGCGTATCCGCGAACAGCGCCCGCTCCGGAGGGAGCTGCGCCTCCATCCGGGCGGCGGTTTTCCCCAGATCGCGGTCGGCCAGCACCAGATACAGCTTTTCCCGGGCGCGGGTCATGGCCACATACCACACCCGCAGTTCCTCCGCCCGCTCGTCCATCCGGCGGGCAAGCCGCACCCCTTGATAGGACAGGGTCTTGCGCTTTTCCCCCTCCTCCCGCAGCCGCAGACCGATGCCAGCTTTGGTATGCAGCAGCAGCCGCTCCCGGGCATCGTTGTCGCTGAACCAGGCGGAAAGCCCCGCCAAAAAGACCACCGGATATTCCAGCCCCTTCGACCGATGCACCGTCATGATGCTCACCCGGTCGGAGCGAAAAGCGCCGCTGGCCTCCGGGCTTTGCCCTTGCTCCTGCAGGCGGTCGATATACCGCACAAAAGCGGACAGTCCCCGGTATCCGTCCTGCTCAAAGCCCCGGGCCAATCCGTCCAGCTGCTGCAAATTCTGCACCCGCCGACGGCCGTTCGGCCGGGCGGAAAATACCGCGGATATCCCCAGCTCCCGGTCCATGCGTTCCAGCAGCCGGTCGGTGGGCAGAGACACCGCCAGCGTCCGCAGACGGGTGAGCTGGGTATACAGCCGCCCGCACCGCTGCCGCAGCGGCGGCAGCTCTCCCCCGGCGGCGTAGCGCTCCACCGCCACATACAGCGGCTGTCCCTCGGCGGCCAGCCGCAGCCGCGCCACGTCGTCCGCCGAGAAACCGTACAGCGGCGACAGCAGCACCGCCGCCAGCTCCACCTCCCGCAAGGGATTGTCGATCACCCGCAGCAGGGAGAGCGCCGTCATCACCTCCGGGGTGTCCAGCAGACTGCCGGTGCCGGCCGATTCTGCCGGGATTCCCATACGGCTCAGCTCCTCCGCCAGTGCGCCGGCCCGCTTCCAGTTGCGCAGCAGAATGCAGATATCGCCGTATTCCAGCGGACGGGTACCGTCCCCGTCCTGCACCCGCTGCCGCCCGACGGTATTCAGGATCGCCCGGCCGATGGCCCGCGCCTCCTTCGCCGTGTCCGGCGTGCCCCGGTCGGAGGCCGCCCCGTCCAACAGCAACCATTCGATCTCCATCCCCTCCGCCGGAGGGTAAGCCGCGCCGCACACCAGCGCCTCCCGGTCGTCGTAATCCACGCCCCCCAGCGCCCGCTGCATCAGCTGACGGAACAGAAAATTCACCCCGTCGGTGACGGTTTCCCGGCTGCGGAAATTCCGGTCCAGCGTGATGGTGGCCGGGAACACGGGATCGTCCGGATCAAAGGGCGCATATCCGTCCCGGCGGGCGGTGAATATCTCCGGCATCGCCTGCCGGAAACCGTAGATGCTCTGTTTGACATCTCCCACCAGAAACAGATTCCGCTCCTGCCGGGACAGCGCCCGGAACAGGGCGTTCTGCGCCTCATTGATGTCCTGACATTCGTCCACCAGAATGTGGTCGAACCGCCCGGAAAGCGCCTGGGCCAGCGGGGTAGGCTGCCCGTCCGCATCCAGCAGCAGCCGCAGCACCTCATGCTCCAGATCGCCGTAGTCCAGCCACTTGCGCTGCCGCTTTCGGGCCGTGTAGGCGGCCCGGTACCGCTCTACCAGCCGCCCCAGCGCCTCGATCATGGGCGCGGTGGCGGCAATGTCCCGGCGGCAATCCGCCTCGGCATCCCACAGCCACTCCCGCGCCTTCGCGAACCGGTCCTTCACCGCATCCCGCAGGCCCTTGGCCTGCTCCTTGGCCTCCGCCATGGCTGCGTCCTTCACGGTCACGCGGCCGAGGGTGGCGAACCGGACATTCTCCACCATGCGCTGCAGAGTATCGTAGCTTCCCTCGGGCACGGCCGCAGCCAGAGCGGCCAGCTGCTGCCGGTCGGAGACCAGTGTATCCCGATAGCCCTCCAGCCCCGCCTGCTCGGCGATGCGCAGCGCCTGTTCGGTCTGGTACAGAAGCCGCTCCAGCATCAGTCCGAGGCCCTTGCGCAGCGGTTCCATCCACGGGGTCTGCTCCGGCGGCTGCACCCGGGTATAGGCGTCCATCTGCCGCTGCAGCCACTTCTCGGGCTGGGCCTGAGCCTGCATGAATTCATCGGTTTTCAGCAGCGTCTTGCGCAGGGTGTCGTCCCCCCGCTTGTCGCTGAGCTGCTCCGCCAGACGCAGAAAGGCCGGGTCGGCGGCCCGGTAAGCCTCCTCCAGCACCTCATCCAGCGCCTCCTCGGCCAGCAGCTGCGCCTGTCCCGGCTCCGCCACCTGAAACCGGGGCGGCAATCCCGCCGCCGCGGCCTGCTCCCGCAGCAGCGCAGCGCAAAAGCTGTGTATGGTGGAGATATGCGCCCGGGGCAGCAGCAGCTGTTGCTGCTGATACAGCGGGTCGTCCGGCTCCTCGGCCGCCTTTTTCGCCAGTGCGGCGCCCAAACGCTGCTGCATCTCCGCCGCCGCCGCCTTCGTGAAGGTCACCACCAGCAGCCGATCCACCGACACCGGCTCCGTCGGGTCGGTGATGAGCCGCAGGATGCGCTCCACCAGCACGGCGGTTTTGCCGGAGCCGGCGGCCGCCGATATCAGCAGCGAGCCGCCCCGCGTCTCAATGCTCTGCCGCTGCTGGGTCGTCCACTGTCTCTGCGCCATCGGCCGTTTCCTCCAATTCTTTCAGTATATCTTCCTTTTTCTGCTTTGCAAAGGAGCGGCAGGCATCCCCGGATTCCCGGCAGCACACCGCCCGGTAATCGCAATAGGCACAGCCCTCCGGCTCGTCTCTGTCGCTAAATCGCAGCGGCAGCGCCCGGATGTCGCCCGCCAGCAGATTCTCCGCCATGTGCGCCACCAGCCGCTCCACCGTCTCCCGCAGCAGCGAAAACTGCCGGGCGGTGAGGACGCTGCCCTTGGGCTTGCCGACTTTATCCAGCGCGGCGGGGATCAGCACCCCTTGCCCCCGCTGCTCCATGGCCTGTATGATGCCCGCATCGTCCAGCACGATGCCGCTCATCTTCATGGATCTCAGCCGGTCGGTCATGGTGCCGCCCTTGCCGGTGAGCATATCCGACAGAGGATGGTACAGTACCCCCGCCGGCTGCAGCGCGCCGCTATTCTCCAGATAGCGGCGGCTGTTGTCACACAGTACATACAGATACAGCAGCATCTGGGTGTCGAGCCCGGCCGGCACCTCGCTGAGACTGAAGGTCTTGTCCCCGGTCTTATAGTCCACCACCCGAATGAAAGCCGCGCCGTCGAACCGGATGTACAGATCCACCCGATCCACCTTGCCCACCAGCCGCACGCCGCCCCCGTCGAATGGCAGCCGCACCGACAGCACCCCGTCCTCGCCGGGCTCCTCCGCCGGGAGGATCTTCAGCTCGTAGTCCCGGGGGGTAAAGGCGCTCTGCCGCAGCTCCATGACCGTATGCCACAGCATATTGACCGCCGCCCGCTCCGCCAGCCGGAGCTGATACAGAAACCGGGCGGACTTCTTCTCCCGTCCCCCCAGCTGCGCGGCGAGACAGGCCTCCACCGCCCGGTGCACATCCGTCTCCAGACGGTCCTGCAGCGTCTGCTGCACCGTCGTTTCGGCGGCGGCGCGTTCCTCTTCGCCCAGGTCCTCCCGCGCCGCGTCCCCCGCCTTCAGCCCTTCGATCAGGCGGCCCTCCCCCACATAGGTGGGCAGCACCGTTTCCATCACATAATGCACCACATTGCCGAAGGAGGACGCATCCACCTGGGCCGTCTTGCGGGGACGGATGCGCAGTCCGTAATTGCAGAAGAAGGAGAACGGGCATTTGTAGTAGGTCTCCACCTGACTGGCCGACCGCACCTGCTCCGTGCCGAACAGCCGCTGCGCCGTGGCGGCGTCCTCCAGCCGAAAATCCGTTTCCCCCACTCCGCGCGCCACTGCCCGGAGCCGCCCGGCGTATTCCGGCAGCGCCGTCACCGTCTGCCGCAGGCTTTCCGTCACCGGGGTGGAGCGGGTATAGTCCGCCGCCAACCGCAGAAACGCCTCGTCCGCCGTTTCCAGATCGGTGGCATCCTCCCGCTGCGCCGCGCCCCATTGGCAGCGGGGCAACACCGTTTCGATCATCCGCACCAGCGGCGAAGGGGTGTCCTCCGCCCCGCACAGCCAGGACAGATACACCTGTTCCGTGGCGGCCGCCAGCGCCATATAGGCATAATACCGTTCCTCGATGCACTGCATGAGCCGGTCGTCCGCCAGCGTCAGCCCTTGCTGGCGCAGAGTCTGACGCTCCGCCTCCGTCAGCAGGCCGCTCTCTTCCGGATAGGCGGGGAATACCCCCTCGTTGACCCCCAGCAGCAGCACCGCCCGGGGCTGGGTATAGCGGATCCGGTCGGCCGCGCCCACCGTCACCGCGTCCAACCCCTGGGGGATGCGTCCCAGATCCACCATCCCCGCCAGCATGGTGAACAGCTCCTCCGCCCGGGCAGCGGGCATGGTATGCTCCGCCAGCGTCAGCGCGAACCGATCCAGCATCCCCATCAGCTCGTCCCACAGCCGCGCCGCGTGCTCCGCCAGCAGCGGCTCGGCCAGCTCCTCCAGCCGCGCCGCCTGCCGCTCGATCCGCTCGGGCAGCGCGGCGTCCGCCGTCAGATAGGCATACAGCGCCCCGGCAAATTCCCGTCCGGACACCGTACCCTTCAGCGCCTGCCGCAGGCGAATGAGCGGCCTCATCAGGATCTGCCGCCACTGATCGAGCTGCGCCAGACGGCGCGCCGCCGCCGGGGTCATGGGCGCGCCCAGGCCGTCGGGGTGCTCGGTAAAGGGCTCCTCCCAAGCCTTGCCCTCGATGCGCCAGGTATAGACGTAGTTTTCCAGCCGGGCAACGTCCACGGGGCTGAGCGGCCCCAGATCCGTCTTGAGCAGCCGCAGCAGCTCCTCCGTGCGCCAGCCGCCCACCGCCAGCCGCAGGGCGGTGCGGGTATACACCATGAGCGGCTCGCTCAGCAGCTCCTGCCGCTCATCCATGGTGAAGGGCACCCCCGCCTGGGTCAACGCATCCCCCAGCAGTCCCCGATAGGGCGTCAGATCCCGGGCCACGATCGTGATCTGGCGCGCCCGCAGCCCCTGCCGCAGCAGCCGCCGGGCGGTGCGCGCCGCCAGACGGCATTCCTCATAGATATCGGCACAGGGGGTCAGCGTGACCGCCGCCGTTTCTTCTACATACACCGCGGGGTTCGGCGCATACAGCCCCGCCTCCAGCGCCCGCAGAGCCGGGTCGGCGGTGCGGCGGTTCTCCTCCAGCAGCTCCGTCTCAAAGAGAATGTTCCGCTCCTGCGCCAGCCGCCGCAGCCGCTCGGCCGTGCGGATCACCGGCTGAAACAGCGGCATCTCCCGGCCGTATTCCCGCGCCCCGGCGGCGCGGCCGACGGTATCGACGGTCAGCGTGACCGTCACCTCCGCCGCCCGGGACAGCAGCCGATCCAGCACCGTCAGCTCCTGTGCCGTGAAGCCCTTGAATCCGTCCACGAAAATATGGGCATCCACCGGAAGCCGACTGTCCGGCAGCTTATCTGCCAACCGGTCCAGCACCGTCAGCTCATCCTGCCCGGCCGCCGCCACCAGCCCCTCGTATGCGGTATACACCTGGTATAAATCATGCATCTTATTCCTGAGCGGCGTATCGGTCAGAGACCCCTCCGCCGCAAGAGCATCTTCCATCCGCTCCAGCTCCGCCACAGGGACTCCGCACTGACGCAGCTCCTCCAGCAGCGTCAGCAGCTGCTCCACATAGCCTGCATCCTGGAGCTTCTGCGGGGCGGTGCCCAGCAGGGTCTCCCCCCGGTCGGCGCTGACCGCCGCCACCTCCGCCAGCGCCCGGCTCATGAGCAGCGCCCGCGCGCCCTCATCCAGCGGCTCGCCCGCCAGACCGCCCACCTCCCGGAACACCGTCTGCGCCAGCCGGGTGAAGCTGAGCACGGCCACCCGGGTGGCCACCGCCGGCCCCAGCCGCCGCAGCAACGTGCGCTCGCTGGCAAAGGAATGCTGCTCCGGCACCAGCAGCATCAGGCCCGGCGTCCCGGCCTGCGCCAGCTCCGCCAGCCGTTCCGTGACCGCATAGGTCTTGCCGCTGCCGGAACGCCCCAGAATCAATCGCAGCATAGACAGAAATCCCCCTTATCCGACTGTATATGTTCCAGTATAGCACATCTTGCGGAAAAGACAAAGACCGTTTTTGCCCCCTGGTCGAAATTTCTGCGTCCGTGCGGCCGCATCCCCCGTTTCACCGCCGGGAAACAGAAGCCGCCGGTATAATTCCCCTCACGCGGCGCATACTACCGAAAACTGCCGAAAAGGACGGATGAACTATGGATTGGCTGAAAATTCTGCTGGTGGCGCCCCTGTCGTATGTGGCGCTGTTTCTCATCACAAAGCTCATCGGCTACCGCCAGATCTCCCAGCTGAGCATTTTCGACTATGTGAACGGCATCACCATCGGCTCCATCGCCGCCGAGATGGCCACCGAGCTGGAGCAGCCGCTGCGGCCGCTGCTGGCAATGGCGATATACTGCATTCTGGTGGTGCTGACCTCCTGGCTGACCACCCATTCCGTCCGGATGCGCCGCTGGCTCACCGGGCGTACTCTCGTGCTGCTGCAAAACGGCACCCTCTACCGGGAAAATCTGAAAAAAGCCAAGCTGGATGTGAACGAATTCCTCACCCAGTGCCGGGACAGCGGCTATTTCGATCTCAACGACATTCAGCTGGCGCTGCTGGAAACCACCGGCAAGATCAGCTTCCTGCCTAAAAGCGCCATGCACCCCGCCACCCCGCAGGACATGGGCGTGACCGTGCCGCAGGCCCAGCCCCAGATCAACATCATCGTGGACGGCGAAGCCCTCACCGACAATCTGGAATATCTGGGCTTCAACGAGGATTGGCTGGATCACCGGCTGGACGAGCGGAATTATACCGTGGGGCAGATCTTCCTCGCCACCTGCGACCGGGACGGCAGCCTGACCCTGTTCCCCATGGAGCATAAGCCCATGACCCGGGATCTGTTCCTGTAAAAAAACCTGCCCGCACACGGGACCGTATCGGTTCGATGCCGCACGGGGCCGCCATCGGCAGTATGACGTACCATTCGCGCCGAAGGGCTTGCCCGCCGGGCGGCGATCCGCCGCATGGACAAAGGCCCGCCGCGTGACCGATATCCCCAGGACCGACCCGGTCCCCCGCTACAAAACACCGTTCTTAACAGAATCGACCATCCCCGCAGACGGCAAAAGCACCGTCGGCATGGCAGACAACCATGCCGACGGTGCTTCAGTGCGTCCGATCCGCATACGGGTCAGGGACTGCGGACCGCCGTCCTCCGACCGGCGGCCGCGCCGATTTGCGTCCATCCTTGCACGGCATGGGCATCGGCGCCCGACCCCACGCCGCAGAACGCGGTTATTGCAGCAGCTGCTTCAGGTCCTCCTCCGGCGTGGTGATGGGAGCAATGCCGAAATTCTCCACAAGGTAGTGCAGCACGTTGGGAGAAATGAACGCCGGCAGCGTGGGGCCGAGACGGATATTCCGAATCCCCAGGTGCAACAAAGTCAGCAGGATACACACCGCCTTCTGCTCATACCAGGAGAGCACCATAGACAGGGGCAGATCGTTCACCCCGCAGCCGAAAGCATCGGCCAGAGCCACGGCAATCTGAATGGCGCTGTACGCGTCGTTGCACTGCCCCACATCCATCAGCCGTGGCAGACCGGCCACCGTGCCCAGATCCAGATCGTTGAAACGGTATTTGCCGCAGGCCAGGGTCAGCACCACGGTGTCCGCCGGGGTCTGTTTCACAAACTCGGTGTAGTAGTTGCGGCCGGGGCGCGCCCCGTCGCAGCCGGCAACCAGAAAGAAATGCCGGATCGCACCGGATTTGACCGCCTCGATGATCTCGTCCGCCACGCCAAGCACCGCGCCCCGGGCAAAGCCGGTCGTGACCGTGCCGCCGCCGTTGATACCGGTGAACGCCCTGTCCTCGGCATACCCGCCCAGCTCCAGAGCTTTCTCAATGATCGGCGTGAAGTCTTTATCCTCCCCGATGTGGGCGATCTCGGGATAGGACACCACCGCCGTGGTGAACACCCGGTCGGCGTAGCTTGCCTTGGGCGGCATCAGACAGTTGGTGGTGAACAGCACCGGCGCCGGAAGATCCGCAAACTCCTTTTGCTGGTTCTGCCACGCCGTGCCGAAATTGCCCTTGAGGTGGGCATACTTTTTCAGCTCCGGATAGCCATGGGCCGGTAGCATCTCGCCGTGGGTATAGACATTGACCCCTTTGCCCTCGGTCTGCTCCAGCAGCCGCTTCAGATCGTGGAGGTCGTGGCCGGAGATGACAATGAACGGCCCTTTCTCCACGGTCAGCGGCACGGTGACCGGCACGGGCGTACCGTAGCTCTCGGTGTTGGCCTTATCCAAAAGCGCCATGCACTTGAGGTTCTTCTCGCCGACCTCCATGACGATGGGCAGCAGCTGATCCATGTCCCAGTCCTCGCCCACGGCGAAAAGCGCCTTGGCGAAAAAGCGGTTCACCTCCCCGTCGGTATATCCCAGCACCATGGCATGATGCGCATAGGCCGCCATGCCGCGCACTCCGAAGAGAATGAGCGATTTGAGACTGCGGATATCCTCCGGCGCATTCCACAGCCGCTCCATGTCGTAATCGTCGGTGCGTCCGCACGCGGAGACGCAGCCGGAGCAGTCCGGCACGAGCCGCGCCTTTTCCCTGTGCACCCGGTCGATCTGTGCGCGCAGCGTCTTTTCGTTGAAGCTCACATTGGTGACCGTAGTGAACAGTCCCTCGATCATCAGCCGCCAGGTCGCCGCGCTCACATCCGGCGTGTTGTCGGTCGCCCGTGCCAGCCCCACCAGCGCGCCGGTCAGCTCGTCCTGGAGTCTCGCCACATCGGCAGTCTTGCCGCATACACCGGCCATACCCGTGCAGCCGGCGCAACCCGCCGTCTGCTCACATTGGAAGCAAAACATCTTATTTTCCATCAAAGGTCCTCCCTTTCTGCGTTTCAGTCGAGTATTCTTCCGTCCACGGAAATCGTCACCACCTGCCAGGGGATGAATTTCCCGCTCTGCTGCAATGCCGTTTTCGCCGCCTGCTCCAATCCGCCGCAGCAGGGAACTTCCATGCGCACGACGGTCACGCTTTTGATATCGTGATTGCGCATGATCTCGGTGAGCTTTTCGGCATAGTCCACACCGTCCAATTTGGGGCAGCCCACCAGCGTGATGTGTCCCCGGATGAACCGCTCGTGAAAGGCGGCGTAGGCATAGGCCGTGCAATCGGCGGCGATGAGCAGCTTTGCACCGTCAAAATACGGAGCGTTCACCGGAACCAGCTTGATCTGCACCGGCCACTGGGAGAGCCGGCTCCGGGACACAGCGGGAGCATCCCCGCCATCGGACGGCTCTGTACGGCGGAGCGTCTTCATCCGCATTCCGGGGCAGCCGCCGTGCAGGGGCATTCCCTCCGTTTGCATCTTCTGCTGCTTCGCCGCCAGCACCGCCTGCTCATCATAGGCGGCGGCTTCCCGCTCCGTGAACGTGATGGCTCCGGTGGGACAGGCGGGCAGACAGTCGCCCAGGCCGTCGCAATAGTCATCGCGCATGAGCCGCGCCTTGCCGTCCACCAGAGCGATGGCGCCCTCATGACAGGCGGTGACGCAGGCGCCGCAGCCGTTGCATTTCTCCGGATCAATTTCAATGATTCTTCGTGTCATCTCAATTACCTCCTTGTGTTTCTGATCGGATTATACTATAATAAAATCAACAAATCGGTTGAATTTTCAACAAAAGAGGGCTTTATGAAAGAATTTTTTCCGATAATCCGTTCTGCTCCGTTTTTCTCCGGCATTTCCGAGGATGAGCTTGCGGCCCTACTGGCCTGTCTCAAAGCGGAAAAAAGAGATTTCCCCAGGGACGCCTTTCTGCTGCGCGCCGGCGATACGGCTGAGTCGATCGGACTTGTCTTAGCAGGCAGCGTGCTGATCATACAGGAGGATGTTTGGGGAAACCGGCATATTCTTTCCAAGGCAGGGCCGGGTCAGGCCTTTGCCGCCGCCTTTGCCTGCGCACCCGGTTCTGTTCCGGATGTAAGCGTCATAGCGGAAACCCCCGTCACCGCTATGTTTTTGAATGTCAAGCGCATTCTGGACGTATGCCCCAGCGCCTGCGCACACCATAGCCGGATCATTCGGAATCTGCTCGGTGAGCTTGCCGAGAAAAATCTGCGTTTCAGTGAAAAACTCACGCACATGGGACAACGCACCACACGAGCGAAGCTCCTGTCCTATTTTTCCGCCGCCGCACAGCGGTGCGGAAAATACGAATTTGATATTCCCTTTTCCAGACAGCAGCTGGCGGATTATCTGGCGGTGGAGCGGAGCGGGCTGTCGCTGGAACTGGGGAAAATGAAACGGGACGGACTGCTGGATTATCACAAAAACCATTTTGTCCTGAAGGTGTAGATAAGCCGTCAAAAAAGCAACGAGCGGTCGGTACGACGAGAATTCGCCTACCGACCGCTCCGGCGTTGGATATTCCGATTGCGGGAGACTGCCAAACGATATAACCAATGCCGCCACACGGCTCATACCGCACATGGCTCATTGGGAAAATATCAACGCAAAAACAGGCATGAAAAAACGGAGCATTCTCAAGGATCTCAAATCCTATAAGAATACTCCGAATGGTACGGATAGCGAAATAGGAATATTCCCGAAAATCCAGTAAAATAGCGGGTTCTCGCAGTCAAATAACAATACGACATCCCTATTTTCGCCTAACCGACAACCGTAAATTCGCCTGTTCACAGTATAGCAAAACTATCGCACATAGTCAAGAAAAACGTGAACGGAGGCAATACGAATGGGTAAGATCATTTCCGTGGTCTCATGGAAGGGCGGGGTCGGCAAAACTACCTCCGCCGTCAACATAAGCGCCTATCTGCAAATGCAGGGCAAAAGGGTCTGTGCCATAGACCTGGATTCCCAACATAACTTGTCCAAGCACTTCGGCATACTGCCGGGACAGTTAAAGGACAGAAAAACCGTGTACGATCTGTTCGTAGCGGCCATAAACGAATGCGAGGATGCCGAAATGGATGCGTTAGTCCATACGGCGATCCGAAAAACCAGCACCGTCGATGTGATCCCCGCTACTCCCAAGCTGACGGCGCTGGAATCGGTCCTTCCCTCCGCCACCTGCCGGGAGCAGCTGCTCCAATACATTCTATCGTTCATCCAGGAGGAGTACGACTATATTTTCCTCGACTGCCATCCCGGCTCGGATCTGCTCACACAAAACGCACTGACCGCATCGACCTCGGTCATCCTGCCGGTGGAAGCTCACGTGCTGAGCAGCGACGGGCTGGCACAGGAGGAAAAGATGATCCGCTCGGTCCGGCGGCACTTAAATCCGGATCTGCAGATCGAGGGCATTCTCATCACTAAATTCCAGAACCAGACCAATTGCTGCCGCCAGGTCTTACAGTCCATCGTGGACAACTACGGCGACCGTGTCCGCATCTTTGATGAGCCGATCAAATACGCCATCAAGGTGGCAGAGGCTCCGGCCTTCGGTATATCCTTGCACGAATACGCACCGAAATGCGAGGCGGCGAAAGCCTATGCCCACATTGCAACGGAGGTGATGCAGAATGGCTAAGTGTTCACTGGCGGACAGGCTCAACGCTATGCAGAGAAGTGCGGATACCGAGGAGGAATTTGACGAGATCCTGATCAGTCGCCACTCCCCTCCGGCGGAGAACCGCATCGTGAAGCTGCCGCTGGACTGTCTGGTGGACTATGCCGACGAACATTTTGAGGAGATCACCGGACGACCTCAGCCGTTCCGTCTGTATGATGAGGAAAGCCTGCAGTCGTTGGCGGACAGCATTCGGGAAAACGGCGTTATGCAGCCGATCATCGTCCGTCCGCTGCCGGACGGCAGCTATCAGGTGATCGCCGGACGCAACCGCCGCAGAGCATCGGCGTTGTGCGGGCTGACGACGATCCCCGCCATCATCAAGAAGGACTTAGATGACGTGGGCGCCGCCATGTGTATGCTGGACACCAATCTGGAACAGCGCAAGGGGCTTTGTTACAGCGAAAAGGCATATGCTTACAGGATGCGCATGGAGATGCAGGGTCGCCGTGGGCAGCGCACTGACATCACGGGCACCGACAAGATCGACACGCTGCAGGAGGTCGGCAAGCAAAACGGCGACAGCCGCCGTACGGTAGCGTATCTGATCCGCCTGACCCACCTGATCCCGCCGCTGCTGCGCATGGTGGACGACGGGGCGCTCGGCTTTAAGTCGGCGGTGTCTGTATCGTACCTGTCGAAGCCGACACAGGAGCAACTGTTCGCTGCCATTTCAGCGGAGGGCATAAAGCCCAAGCTCGGTCAGATCGCCAAGCTCCGGACGCTGGACGATTGCGGATCGGTCACGCCGGACGTGATGAAAAACCTGCTCTGCGCCAAGCCAAAACCGGCAACACGAAAAGTGACGCTTGAAATTCCGGCAGAAAGTGTGTATGCTGAGCTTGCCGACGATACCAAGGAGGTGCAAAAGCTCTTTCTTGAATTTCTGAAAGCCTACCGTAAACGTGCTCCTTGTGCAACGGATGCACAAAGTCCGCCGCAATAAGTACACGTCTGACCATACCAAACGAAATGTGGTGAGCCTTTGAAACAACTTTTCTTTTTCTCTCTTGCTTTGACCGTGCTCCTGTGTGCCTGTTCGCAAAGCTACAAACCGAAAACTTCGGAGCCGCTGTCGAGCGCCATAGAGAGGACCACGGCATCCCGTAGCGGCACGACCACGGCGGGGATCACCCCGACATCCAAAGAAAGCGAGGAATACCGCACAGGATATACCACTCCCCCTACGACCGCACCGAAGACCGCCCCCAAAACGGAGCAGCCGAACACGACGGTCATACGAAAGCCGCCGACCACTGTGCCGCCCCGGTCGGAAACGACTGTTCCCGCAGAGAGCGCCGCCCCGTCATGGGCGACAGCAGCCGACACCGCCCGGGTGGAGCAGCGGGTGCTGTACTATATCAACGCATACCGCCGTGAACAGAATGTATCGGCAGCGGAGCTGCTGCCGGGGCTGACCGCCTATGCCCGGTATCGCAGCCGCCAGATCGTATCGAATTTCAGCCATGATGAGGACGACGCCCGGGCGGCGGCGACCGCCCTGAAGTACGGGCAGTACATCGACCCGGCTGATATCGGCGAAACGGGACAGCCCTATTACCGGGTGAACGCCCGGGAGGCGATCGCCAAGACCGGCCGTGTCGGCACAGTGGACGAAGTGGCAAAAGCGCTTGCCGATCTGTTCCGGAACAGCGCCGGACACTGGGTGTATGTGGGCGCACAGCACAATGGGTATATCGGCATCGGCGTGACCTATGCGGGCAGTTTATGGCACTGCTCCGTCAGCGTATCCCCAGACAACATCGGGTAAAAAAGAATAGAATGTTCTTCAGCTCTGTCGCAGAGAAAATGCGGCAGGGCTTTTCTTTTTGCCCAAAACGAGAAAGGAAGAATGACAGATGAAAAGAAACTACGCAAAACTGCTTTCGGGACTGTTAGCCGTATTGGTGCTGCTGTCCTGTATCCCCCTTTCGGCGCTGGCGGCGCCTGCCGCCGATATCCCCGCCGAAATGCTGGATAATGTCTATCTGGACGCCTTAGCCTACACGGGCTATCACGTGCAGACACAAAAGGACGACGGCACGATCTTCAAAAAGTATGCGGGAGGCGTTGCCGCCTCTGTCCGCTCAAAGATCGGCTACGGGACCTCGGCCAGCGGTCTGGAAACGGTAGCCGACCCCTCCACCAAGACGGGGCTGGCGCCGAACATCGCCAAATTTGAATCGGCTGGGCTTTGCTGCGCCACCTATGTTACCTACGTCTACTACAATTACCTGAAAAACGTCGCAGGCATCGACACGAGCATGGCGCCCTGTCCGTCTGATCCCCGTTCCTCCTCCTCGTACAGCACGGCGGCGAACGGATGGGTCAGCGCCGGGACAGCCAGACGCATCACCTTTACGCAAAACGGAAACGGCGGCAATTTCAAGCCGTCCGAAACGATCCCCCTGGGTTCGCTGATCATTTTCAAGCGGATCGACACCGGCAAGGTCGCTCATGTGGCGATCTATGCCGGCTATTACGGCGGACAGCATTTCGTCACCCATGTCGGCAATGACAGAGGACCGGAATTCTGCACCATCGCCGGAATGAGCAAGGGCGGAGAGCCGGAGGCGGTAGCCGAGATCGTGGTGCCGTCCTTTGTAGAGGAGAACGGTGCCATCGAGATCTACAAAAAGGATCCGAACGGCAAGCCGCTGGCCGGCGCATACTTCAAGGCGGTCGGCAATGGCTACACCTATTCCATCGGACCGACGAATGCCGCCGGATATGCGTCGCTGGAGGGGATCACCCTCGGGGAATATACCGTGACCGAAATGGTGTTCCCTGCCAATTACACCGCTGCGGGACAAACGAGCTGGAACGTGACGGTCGGCCGGGATAACGGCGGCATCGTCACCATCCACGCCGTCAATAAGTTAAAGCAGGGGTATCTCGAGGTGCTGAAAAAGGATGCGGAAAGCGGCAAGGCGCTCGCCGGAGCGGAGTTCACCGTGTACGATCTTTCCGGCAAGGAGCTGACGAAGCTGCCGCCCACCGACGAAAACGGCTATGCCCGTTCCGGACTTCTCGATTACGGCACGGTCGTCGTCAAGGAAACCAAAGCCCCCGGCAACTATCAGCCGGGCACGGTCAACTCCTGGACGGTGACGATCGGCGACGATACCCCCACGGTACGGCTGGAGATCACGAATGGGCGCCAGTACGGCTCGGTACGGGTACGGAAAACGGCGGAGGACGGGCTGACGGAGGGGCTGCGGTTTCGTCTGACCGGCACCTCGGTGTACGGCGAGAGCGTAGATCTGACCGCCGTTGCCGATGCGTCCGGCGTGGCTGTTTTCGATGCCGTGCCGATCGGCATGGATTACGAGCTGTCCGAGATCGACACACCGGCACGGTATGTGATCCCCGACGTGCAGCGGGTCACGGTGCAATGGAACACAGTGACGGATGCGCAGATGACCAACATCCTCAAAAAATTCCGTGTGCGGCTGCAAAAGGTCGATGCCGAAACGGGCTATCCCCAGGGCGACGGCGGTTTGGATGGGGCGGTCTACGGGCTGTACCGGAACGGGCAGCTCCTGAAGACCTACACCACCGCCGACGGCGGCAAGCTGCTGACAGACTTCTATGTGTGCGGCGACGGGTATTCCCTGCGGGAGATCACACCGAGCGAGGGCTATCAGCTGGACCCCACCGTGTACTATCCACAGACGGAAGCCGACCGCTATACCGTCGAGCTGAACACCACCGATCTTTCCTCGAAAGAACCGGTCAAAAAGAGCCAGATCCGGCTGATCAAGCACGTCGACGACGGCAGCACACAGATCGAGCATCCGGAGGTCGGTGCGGAATTTGAGGTGTATCTGCGTGCGGCAGGGGCTTATGCGAATGCCCGCCCCGAGGAACGGGACCGGCTGACGACCGACAAGGACGGTCTTGCCATCTCCAAAGCGCTTCCCTACGGCGTGTATGTGGTCCGGCAGGTCAAGGGAGATCCTGCCTATGAGCTGCTGCCCGCCTTTGAGGTGACGATCCGGGAGCACGCCGAGGTATATACCTACATCTTAAATGACGCCCCCTTACAGGCGGCTGTCGACATCGTGAAACGGGATGCGGAGAGCGGAAAAGTCATCCCGGTGGCGGGGATCGGCTTTAAGGTCAAAGATCTTCGCTCCGGCGCGTTCATCACCCAGCACATCAGCTACCCCACGCCGACGGACATCGACACCTTTTTCACCGACGCCACCGGTACGCTCCGCCTGCCCGAAAAGCTGCGCTGCGGGGAGTATGAGCTGATCGAGCAATGCACGGCATACGGGTATGTGCTGGACGCTGCGCCGGTGCGCTTTTCCGTGGACGGGAGCGCCGCCACCGTGACCGTAACTAAATATAACACGGCGCAAAAAGGGGTCATCCGCATTTACAAAAGCGGCGAGGTGTTTTTCTCCGTCCGGGTGGAGGACGGCCGCTATATCCCGGTGTATGCCGACAGCGGGCTGCCCGGCGCCGTGTTCGGTATCTATGCCGCCGAAGATGTGTATACGCCGGACGGCACGCTCCGCTGCAAGGCGGGAGAAAAGGCGGACACCGTAACGACCCGAACCGACGGCAAAGCGGAGAGCCGACCGCTGTATCCGGGCAAATACGAGCTCCGTGAGGAGAAGGCTCCCTACGGCACCGTCCTGACCGCAGATCCCACGTTTGTGGAGCTTACCTATGCCGGGCAGGATGTCAGCGTCACCGCCGCCGTGCTGTCGGTGACGAATAAACGGCAAAAAGCTGCCGTCCGCATCGCCAAGGTGCTGGAAAAGGACGTCCGGTTCTCCCTTGGTGAAAACGGAGAAACGGAAAGCGTCGTGTTCGGTCTGTATGCGGCAGAGGCGTGCAATGCCGCTGACGGCACCAGCATCCCGGCGGACGGGCTGATCGAAACGGCACGCTGTACGCCGGAGGGACAAGCGGTGTTCACGGCGGATATCCCCGTGGGGGCAAAGCTCTATATCCGGGAGATCGCCGCCGACGCACACTACATCGTTTCGGATGCGCAGTATCCGGTGGAATTTACTTATGCGGGGCAGGATACCGCCCTTGTGGAGATCCGGGCAAACGGCGGGGAGCCGGTGGAGAACCGGCTGAAACGGGGCAAGGTGACCGGCAGCAAGACGGATGAGGACGGGCAGATCGTTTCGGGCGCAGTGTTCGGTCTTTTTGCGGAAAACGAAACCGTTTTCTCGGCAGATACCGCCCTGTTGACCGCTGTAAGTGATGCCGACGGCCGATTCGTCTTTTCCGATGTTCCCTACGGAAAATGGCAGGTCAGGGAGCTGTCTGCGCCGAAGCCCTATGTGCTCTCCGATACGGTGTATCCCGTCGTGATCGGCGAGGATGGCACCGTCGTCGCCATCGAGGCGGTGAACCGCTATATCATCGGCAGCATCCGCATCGTGAAGCGGGATGCCGATACCGGCGAAACGCTTGCCGGGGCGGAGTTTGCCCTGTACGACGGGAACGGCACGGAGATCGCACGGAAAACCACCGGTCGGGACGGAACAGCCGTGTTCGATGGCCTTCGCTGCGGCTCGTATACGGTGAAAGAAACCAAGGCGGCAGACGGGTATATTCTCAGCGATACGGTCACGCCGGTGGAAATTACAGAGGATGGGCAGACGCTGACCGTGGAACGGACGAACCGGCGTATCCCCAGGGAGCCGGAAAGCCCGCAGACCGGCGACGGCAGCCCCGCCCTCTGGCTTGCACTGCCGGTGGGTCTGGGCAGTCTGCTGACCGTGTTCGGCGTCCGCCGGCGCCGCCGCAACTAAAACAGAAAGAAGGATGTTCGAGTGAGAAAGTATTATATCTCCCATATTGATTTTTCCGAGATCGTGAATGTCACAGCCGATCCGGCGCAGCTGGAAACAGCCCGCAAGCGGATGAAGGAGCTGGGGCTGCTGACCGAGAAAGGCAACCCCAGCCCGGCGACCATCGGCGCCGCCGTGAACCGTCTGGCCCTCCCGTTCTTCTGCAAGCTGAGCAAACGGATCAGCCGCCGCCCGGGCGGCATCGACGGCGTATACGAAACGCTGCAGGATCTGTATGAGCGCCGGGAATACGTCGGCTATTTTCTCTATATCGTGTTTCTCTACGGCTTTATCGAGTGGCTGGTCCCGGAGCAGATCGCCCTGATGCCGGCATCGCCCGAAACACTCAAGGTTTTTTGCACGACGTTCACAGAGAGATTTTTGGCTTTTCGGACCGAAAGGGAAAGCGAGGACGGCGCAGCCCATGACCCAAAGACGGATATTTAGTTACCGGTCTGCCGAGGGCGACTGTCCCGTGTCGCAGTTCATCCTGCACCTTGAGCCGAAGCTGCAGCAAAAGCTCAAGGTGTAGCTGAACGGATCGCGTGACCCGGCCTGCCGGATGCAGCCGCCGCACGTCAAGGCGTTCCGGCTGCCCCGGGACAAGGGGCTGTACGAGCTGCGGGCAAAGCTACGGCAGATGGTACGGATCGTATTTTGTATGGATGACAGCGGCAATGTCGTCCTGCTGCACGGGTTTATCAAAAAGGAAGCCCGTGCGACCGATAAGGCCCTGGCGATCGCCCGCCGCCGCAGAGATCGGGCGGCGGGCGGTCA
>ERZ808240.750-NODE-750-length-41545-cov-4.600578_pt1 | contig 41545 bp, 34 predicted proteins | sample MGYA00521084_ERZ808240 | MGnify/ENA primary metagenome ERZ808240 (study PRJEB31516, sample SAMN03275571) | gut metagenome | biome: mammalia-associated habitat; material: feces | host: Papio cynocephalus | place: Kenya | collected 2012-08-06 ... | reverse complement strand
AACAGGATAGACGTATGCAGGATATGATGAAGATGTATGGCATGTCTGGCATGGATCCTTCAATGTTTGGTTCTAATGGTCAGACACTTGTTCTTAATGCTAACAATGATCTTGTTAAATATATTGTTGACCACAAGGATGGAGAAAACACTGACATAATCTGCCAGCAGTTATATGACCTTGCACTTATAAGCCACGCTCCTCTTGCTCCTGCACAGATGACAGCTTTCGTACAAAGAAGTAATAAGATTATGGAATTACTTGCAAAATAATTTAATATAACATATTATATAAGCATACATTAAATTGTGCTTAGTATTTCAGATAACCCCATCTGTTTTAAGCAAGGTGGGGTTATTTTAATGAATATAATATATAGTTTATTACTATGCACCGGAATGGGGATATATATGTCAAACAATAACAATTATTTTACACCTGACGATGACGATGAAGATTATGGTTTTATAGATTTTGAAGATGACTATCCTGAAAACAACGAAAAAGAGGATTATTCTATCAATCGTAATTATAATACATATGATGATAATGAAGATGACGATTATTATGATTACGATGATGATAAACACGGTAAAAAGCCAGAATCAGCCAGCAGCAAAGATAATTCTAAAGGATTGGGGAGCTTTATCTTATCAGAAGCACTCAGCCTTATTAAGATTTTTATTTTTGCAGCCGTGTTTGCTCTTATCTTTACTAACTTTATTGTAATCAACGCTGAAGTTCCTTCCGGTTCCATGCGTGATACTATATGGGAGGGTGACCGCCTGTTTGGCTTCAGGCTTGCATATAAGTTTTCAGAACCAAAACGTGGAGACGTTGTCATATTTAAGTTTCCTGATGATGAAACACAGAATTACGTCAAACGCGTAATTGGTCTTCCTAATGATATCGTCCAGATAAAAGGTGGTCGTGTATACATCAATGGTGACGAACTCGATGAACCATACATTAAGGACTATATTTTTGATGATGGAGAAACATATACTTATATTGTTCCTGAAGGCTGTTATTTTATGCTTGGTGATAACCGTAACAATTCCAAAGATTCAAGATTCTGGGTTAACACCTACGTTAAAAAAGAAAAAATAGTTGCCAAGGTTATTATAAGATACTATAGTGGCGAAAAATCCAAAATCGATTTTAGTATGATTAAGTAATATTCAGATAATCATCTTGAATCCAATACATAATATTAATATCTCCTGTTAATAATAATTAATATACCTGATGGTCAGGTATTAATTTTATTAACAGGAGGTTTTTTTATGACTAACTTAAGCTGTAATGCAACAACATGTGCTCACAATTCCGATAAATGCTGCTGTCTTAGCGGTATAGATGTAAATGGCTCAACAGCATGTTCATGTGATGAGACATGCTGTGGCAGTTTTGATAACAGGGATAATGCAGGTTCACGTAATTCTGCCGGTTCACCTAAATTAAATCTTTCAATAAAGTGTGCTGCACATAACTGTATATACAATGAAGATAGTGCATGTCATGCTGACCATGTTGACATATCAGGAATAACTGCTGTCAATGCAGGTGATACTGTATGTGCTACTTTTACAGCTAAATAACAGCAATTTCATCCTAATTATGCCTACAAAATGCACCTTTAATTCCAGCTTTAATAAAAAAACAGTTGCCAAACTTCTTATTTTATTATAGAATGGTAAGTAGTTATGATAATTAGGAGGTATACCAAAGAATGGTAAGCGCAGGAGATTTTAAGAATGGTTTAACAATTCAGATGGATAATAACATTTGGCAGATTATTGAATTCCAGCATGTAAAGCCTGGTAAGGGTGCTGCTTTCGTTAGAACTAAGTTAAAGAATATCGTAAGTGGTGGTGTTGTTGAAAAGTCTTTCAGACCAACAGAAAAGTTTGATCTTGCACACATCGAGAAGAGAGAATATCAGTATCTTTATTCTGATGGTGATCTTTACAACTTCATGGATACAGAAACATTTGAACAGATTGCTTTATCTGCTGAGAACGTTGGTGATTCGCTTAAGTTTGTTAAGGAAAACGAGATGGTTAAGCTTTGCTCACACAACGGCAATGTATTCTCTATCGAGCCACCTATCACTGTAGAACTTCAGATTACAGAGTCTGAACCAGGTGTTAAGGGTGATACAGCTACTGGTGCTACTAAGCCAGCTATACTTGAAACTGGTGCTAAGATTTTAGTTCCATTATTTGTTAATCAGGGTGATACAATCAAGATTGATACAAGAACTGGTGAATATATCTCACGTGTTTAATATGTATTATCTCATGATTTGTCATATGAATATTATTTGATTATATTATACGAATTTTTTCATACACATTAAAAAGCAGGTTACATCTATTAGTAACCTGCTTTTCTTTTGCGCTCATTATATCATAATTTATTTTTTACATCCCTGCACTCACGAACCCGTGCTTTCGCACTCTTCCGTCATGCTTCGCATGTCTGTTCGTTCGTTAATGGCGCAAGAAAAGTAAATGGCTGCTTCGCAGCCGCTTCCTTTTCTTTTGCGCTCATTATATCATAAAAAACATCTAGAAAATATTCACTCTCTTTTCTACATAAGTTGTATCCTGAGCAAAACTCACTGTATTTTCTGCACTTATGAACCCCCTGTCATACAGGTCAAGCAGTGCATCATCCATTGTTATCATTCCATTTTTCTTACTTGTCTGGATTATTCCTGTTATCTGATGTGTCTTTCCTTCTCTTATAAGATTCTTTATTGCAACTGTTCCATGCATAACCTCAAACGCCGCAACTCTTCCCTTCTTCCTTTCAAGTGGAATAAGCTGCTGTGATACGACTGCCTCAAGTACCGTTGCAAGCTGCACCCTTATCTGCTGTTGCTGGTGTGGTGGGAACACATCTATTATTCTGTCAATCGTAGCTGCTGCACCTATCGTATGAAGTGTTGAAAACACAAGATGTCCTGTTTCTGCTGCTGTTATAGCTGTTGATATCGTTTCAAGATCTCTCATCTCTCCAACTAATATAACATCGGGATCTTCTCTTAGGGCTGATCTTAATGCCTTAGCATATGATTGTGTATCTATGCCTATCTCTCTCTGGTTAATCATTGATTTTCTATGTGTATGCAGATATTCAATAGGATCTTCAAGTGTTATAACATGGGCATTTCTCTCGTCATTTATCCTGTCAATAAGAGATGCAAGTGTCGTTGACTTACCACTTCCAGTAGGTCCTGTTACCAGAACAAGCCCTCTCTTCTTATCATACAGATCTATAACTGACTGTGGAACACCTAACTGTTCAGGTTTAGGCACTTCTGTGCCTACAATACGCATGGCACAGGCAACTGAACCTCTCTGTCTGAATACATTAACTCTGTATCGTCCAACCTGTGGTATTGAAAACGAGAAATCAGCCTCACCATTTTCCCTGAACATAGCTAGCTGTCTGTCATTCATAATACTAAGAATAATCTTCTCACAGTCGTCTGGCATCAGTCTAGGATAATCAAGGTCAAGCAGTTCTCCATTCACTCTCATCTTAGGTGGTACACCAACCGTAATATGTACATCTGATGCACCCTGTTCTTTTGCCGTCATAAGCAGCTGTTCTACTGTAATCACTTGTTTTCTTCCTCCTCTTCTGCCTCGTATGTAGCCTTAATCATCTCAGCTATGGATGTTATACCTTCTTTCACACTATTGGCTGCTGCCATCTTTAGTGTATTCATGCCTTCTTTAATAGCCTGATTCTTGATATCTTCTGCATCAGCCCTTTTAGATATAAGCCTTTTGATGGCTGGCGATATCTTCATAATCTCATATATACCCATTCGACCATAGTAACCTGTATTATTACACAGCTTGCAGCCACATGGTTCATAGATAGTACATGGCTCATCAACATTAACACCAAGAAGCTGTTTTTCTTCAGCTGTTGCTTCCTTAGCTTTCTTGCATTCACACAATCTTCTTACAAGTCTCTGTGCTATTATACCAACCATTGAATCGGCTATAAGATAAGATTCTACTCCCATATCTTCAAGTCTTGCTACAGAACTTGCAGTACTGTTTGTATGCAATGTGCTGACAACAAGATGTCCTGTAATAGAAGCTCTTACCGCAATCTCAGCAGTTTCCGCATCTCGTATCTCACCTATCATGATAATATCCGGATCCTGTCTTAATATTGAACGGAGTGCAGATGCAAATGTAAGATTGGCTTTTGTATTAACCTGAACCTGGTTTATGCCATCAATATTCGCTTCTACAGGATCTTCTACTGTTATTATATTAACATCCTCTGTATTAAGCTCACTCAATGCTGTATACAGAGTTGTTGACTTACCACTACCAGTAGGTCCTGTTACAAGTATGATTCCATGAGGATTCCTTAATATATCCTGAAACACTTTTCTGTCTCTTTCTGTAAGTCCGAGCTTGGATATATCTACATTAAAACCTTCTTTGGATGCAATTCTCATAACGACTTTCTCACCATACACAGTTGGAAGGTTAGACACTCGGATATCATATTCCCTCCTGTCGACAGTTATAGTTATACGTCCATCCTGTGGCTTACGTTTTTCTGAGATATCCATGCCTGACATAATCTTAAGACGTGTTGTAATAGCGCCAAGAAGTGCATTATCATACTTCATTATTTCCTTAAGGTTACCATCTATTCTGTAGCGCACTCTTACTGTTTTTTCCATAGGTTCTATATGAATATCACTTGCACGCTGTCTTACAGCCTGTTCTATGATATTATTGATAAGAACAACTATTGGAGCATTCTCTATTTCTTCTCTTCTGGCATTATTTTCTTTTTCTGCCTCTTTATTGTTATCTCCCTGCTCTTTTTTATATAGCTCAACAATATTCTGTGCCTGCTGCTGTCCAAATGCTTTATCAAGAAATGCATTAATATCCTGTGCATTGGCAAGCAGTGGAACAACCTGCATACCTGTTATAATATTAATATCATCCATAGCAAGTATATTCATAGGATCTGCCATGGCTACCTGAAGCGCACCCGCATTATTTTCATCATGTCTTAAAGGCACAAGTGTATATTTTCTCATAATAGACTCATCAAGCAATGACAACACCTGTGGATCTGGTTCTTCCTCTCTCATATCCACAAAGTCTATTTTAAGATGTTCACACAATGCATCATTAATCTGGCTCTGCGTGGCAAACCCCATAGATACAATCATCTCACCAAGCATAAGCTTCTTTTCTTTCTGCATCTTTAAAGCTTCATTAAGCTGCTCTTCGGTTATTATTCCCTTTTGAACAAGCAAATCACCAAGACGTACCTTTTTTTTGTAATTCATCCCGTTTATAACTCCTTCTAACATATACTTACTTTATTTTATCAACTGTATAGTTATTTTTCAAGTCACCCACATAGCTGTCGTATATATTTTCCTCATTTGTACTACATGCAAAACGTTTGTTCTGATTATCATGACCGACATTAAACACACCATCTATTGTAATATATGCGTTATTATATACGAACATAAAATAGACCTTTTCATTAGACTCATTATCGCTGATATCTGCTGATGCTTCTACCACTATATAGTTTCTGATAACATTGGAACTATTATTTTTTTCTTCATCATTGTCTTTTTTATTAAGGAAGTATGCTTTCTCTATCTGGATATTATCTGCATTTTCTTCATTAAGATGATATAGATAATCTGTATTTCCTGTTGCGGCATACAACATTCTGTATGTAGCATCCTCTGTCTCTTTTTTTATCGTATCTTTTATTTCAGAATATATTGTATTCATGGTATCACTATTAATATCCGATGCAGATTCACAATATGAGCTAAGCATATCTGCCACAACCTCCATATCCATGGAACGTGCTATAATCCCCTGTCTTGCTAAGTCCTCATATGATGTATCGCACGAAACTGTAATTCTATCTCCAAGTTTTATACCTTCTGATTTATCTGCAGTAAAGTTTAACGTTTTAAGATAATCATCCTCCCAATCATTACTTACAATAATCCTGGCATCAGGACTGATACCCGTAAATGTAACGCTTACTCCGGTATATAAATCAACCACAGCTCCATCTGTTATGCCCTTGACCTTATATGTATATTCATTATGTGCTATATCTGCTTTCGCATTGTCAGCATACGACTGGTTATAATCTATGATTACATTAAGTGTATCACCATTCTTTATATCTGTTGCATCAGAATGAACTGATAGTGATTCTATGAATTTACGCACATAATATTGTTTATCACTGTCAGGATTCTTTCCTGATAATCTGGCATATAATCCATCCTCATCAATAACAAAAGTAACTGAAGCATAGCCATTGGCTCCTGTGTACACAGGCTTAATATATTCTTTTATATCAAATCTGTTGGCATGTACAAATAAAGCAATAGCAACAGCTACAACAACTGCTATAATACCTATAACAGCATATACCCTGTAATTAACAGTTCTGATCTTTGTATTATCAGGGTATTCTTGCTTGTTAGCTTTTATCCTTTCTGTATCACTTCTGAATTCTTTTATATCCATTCAACCGTCTCTCTTTCTTTATATAATTATCATTGATAATACGTAGTAATACCACTTATTCTATTTGTTTATCACTTCTTTTGTACTTTCCTTAAGGCGTTCAAGCTCTGCACCTGTCATATAAGGGCTTAATACATCATATACCCACTTGTGATATTCGTTAAGCTGCTGTATATCCTTCTCATTAAGATATGTTACATCAACAAGCTCAAGATCTATTGGAACTGCTGTCAGCATATTAAACTTAAGCCATGTTCCATATTCATTCTGCTTGTCTTTGACCGTTATTATCTCATTCTCTATTCTTATGCCAAACTGTCCTTCAACATATACTCCTGGCTCATCTGATGTCACCATTCCCTCTTTTAAGACAGCAAGATCGTTTACTCCAGGTATATGTCTCCATCGAAAGCCATTAGGTGCTTCGTGTACATTTAAAAGATAACCTATTCCATGGCCTGTTCCACATCTGTAATCGATATTCTGTTCCCACAATGGAGCTCTTGCCATAATATCCAGATTATATCCTGTACATCCATACAGAAAATGCGTATTAGCAAGATTAAGCATTCCTTTAAGCGTGAGTGTATAACACTTTTTTATTTCATCCGTAACAGGTCCTAACGCTATAGTCCTTGTAACATCTGTTGTTCCTCTTAGATATTGTCCTCCCGAATCAACTAATAGCATACCCTTTGCAGCAAGATATGCACAGTTATCTTCTGTTGCCTGATAATGCATCATTGCTGCATTATCCGCATATGCACTTATTGTATCAAAACTAAGTTCTATATAATCTTTTATGCCACTTCTTAACTTATCAAGATACATGGCAGCATCATATTCTGTGATCTTTTTTCCGCTTCTTACTGTATCTTTTAGCCAGAATATAAACCTTGTCACTGCAAGTCCATCATCTATATGTACGTCTCTTAAATTAGCTATCTCTGTTGTATTCTTTATGGCCTTTAACAGTACTTCAGGATTCTGTCTGTCTATAATTTCTATATTATTGTTGTTGGCTGCAAGCATATACAGACGTGTATTTATACGCTTTGAATCTAGAAGAACCCTGCGCTTTCCATGCTGCATCGGCTGCATATTCTGTATATCCTCATATATACTCTCATATGGCGCTACACTCACACCAGCCTCTGACAGCTTATCCAATATATAATTATTGTTATCATTAAGCCTGTCTGCATCTGTATACAGCACAGCACTGTTTTCATATATACATGAGTATGCCATAATAACAGGATTACAATGAACATCGTTACCTCTTATGTTGTATAACCAGCATATGTCATCCAATGTTGCTATTACATGGCAGTCTGCTCCTTTTTCCTTTATAGCTTTTCTTACTTCATAGAGTTTTTCCCTGATTCCAGCTCCTGAATATTTTTCCTCCAGATAATAAGCCTTGCTGTGTGGAAACTCTGCTCTGTCCGTATATATTTTTTCTATTGCATTGAATTCATAATCACACTCTGCACCCGCTTCATATGCAACATTTCTTAACTCTATACCCTCCTGTGCTTCAACACATCTTCCATCAAAGCCTATCTTTTCATTCTTTCCAAGCTTGCTTCTGCAGTATTCAACAAGTGTAGGCACACCTTCACTTCCCATGCGCATAAGCTTTATTGTACTTCCTTTAAGCTGTTTTTCTGCCTGTACATAATACCTTCCATCTGTGAAAAGCACTGCTTCTTCCATGCTTATAACTGCTGTTCCCGCCGAACCTGTGAAGCCTGTTATAAACTCTCTTTCTTTAAAATAATCCCCTGCATATTCGGATATATGATAATCCCCTGTTGGTACAACATACAGGCTGACCTTACTATTTTTCATTATATTTCTTACTTGTATTAATCTTTCTTTAATAATATCTGAATCACTCATATCTTCATCCACCTTACTTATATTATATTCAGTTATTCTTTTATCATTATACTTACAGCTATATATTACTGCAATCTTTTATAATCTTTTATATGCTTTTTATACCTTATTAAGTCTTGCACATATTCAAAAAACCAGGCATACATATATGTATCCTGGTGTTTTATGATATCGTAATTTACTCTGCCGTGCATGTCCGGAAAAGCTATTGCTTTTCCGGACTGTCGGGCTTTCGCCCTATCAGAGCAAAGTCTGACAAAGTGCTTTGTGCTAGCACAGCACCTTGTCAGGCTTTGGTCTGGCACGGCTCATTGCTTGCGCACATTATAGCATGATACTACTTTTTTTACAATATATGCCATCATATCAGATTATAGTTCTTTAACAGATAATACAGCTTATTTAATGCCTTTCTTTCTATACGGCTTACATAACTCCTGCTGATTCCAAGTTTACACGCAAGTTCATTCTGTGTTTTTTCTTTATCGCCATCAAGACCATATCGTCCATATATTATCATCATTTCCCTCTTACTAAGCACCTCTGCCATATGCTCCTTTAGGCATTGCAGCTGGGATGCAACAAGCATTTGTGTTATATCATCCCGCTCTTCATCACATACAACATCCATAAATGTTATATCATTTCCCTCTTTATCTGTGCCTATAGGTTCTGATAAAGACAACTCCATATTTTTCTTTCTATCATTGCGCAGCATCATAAGAAGCTCGTTATCAATACATTTCGCAGCATAGGTCGCAAGCCTTATTTTTTTTTCTGGATCAAACGTATTAACGGCTTTGATAAGACCTATTGTACCAACTGATATAAGGTCGTCAGTATCCCTGTCTGCCGACATATATTTCTTAATCATATGTGCAACAAGGCGCATATTCTTTTCTACCAGTATATTCCTTGCATCCATATCCCCATTCCGGCTTCTTTTTATCATTTCCTTTTCTTCAAGTTCTGACAATGGTTGTTCAAATACTTTCAAAGAAAGGCACCTCTACACATATTTTTATTATTGTATGTGTAAAAGTACCTTTTATTGCATATCCTATTTAATTAATTATCCGTTTTCCCGTATTTTTCTAAAGAATGACAAATATAAATATATAATCTTACTCTTCTTTACGTCTTAATATATCATATCTGTCAAGTTTAACTCCAAGGTCAATATATAACTGCTGTTTAGGATGAGGACAGCTTTCCATATCCTTGCCCTTATCATCAGTTATTCTTTTTACCGTGACCTGTATGTTTTCTCCATCTGGTTTCATAACTTCTATCTGTTCTCCGACAGAGAATTTATTACGCTGCTCAATATTATACAGACCTTCTTCGTTCATATCTCCTACAATTCCAAGATAAGTATATTCCTTAATATATGTATTACTTTCATATATCTGTGTATTCTCATCCGGTTTTCCAAAAAAGAAGCCTGTTGTATACTGTCTGTATGTACATTTACTTATCTCTGACTTATAGAAAGGTATCCTTGATCTATATAATTCTGGATCTTTAAGGAAATCATCTATTGCAAGTCTGTATGTTCTGGCTACTGTTGCAACATATAGAGCCGTTTTCATACGGCCTTCAATTTTAAAGCTGTCAATACCTGCCTCTATAAGCTCAGGGATATGTTCTATCATACACAGATCTTTGGAGTTAAATATGTATGTACCTCTTTCATTCTCGTATACAGGCATATATTCACCTGGTCTGTTTTCTTCAACAACAGCATACTTCCATCTGCATGGATGTGTACACGCTCCCTTGTTAGCATCTCTTCCAGCCATAAAGTTACTAAGAAGGCACCTTCCAGAATAAGATATACACATAGCGCCATGTATAAATGTTTCTATCTCCATCTCTTCTGGTATATTCTTTCTTATCTGTTTAATCTCATTAAGTGATAATTCCCTGGCTGAAACAACTCTTTTAGCTCCCTGCTCCCACCAGAATCTGTATGTCATATAATTCGTATTATTGGCCTGTGTACTTATGTGGATATCAATATCATGAAGTTCTTCCTTTGCTATTGTAAACATACCTGGATCAGATATAATTACTGCATCAGGCTTAATTATGTCAAGTTCTTTAAAATACTCTCTTGCTCCTTCAAGGTCATAATTATGTGCTAATATATTAGCTGTAACATATACCTTGACATTTCTGTCATGGGCAAACTGTATACCGTCAATCATATCCTGTTTTGAAAAATTCTTTGCTTTAGCTCTTAATCCAAAAGCCTCACCACCAATATATACCGCATCTGCGCCAAATATAACAGCTGTCTTTAACACCTCAAGACAGCTGGCTGGTATCAGAAGTTCTAATTCCCTTCCTTTATAAAAATGTCCTGCCATAGTAATCCTCATTTCTGCGCACTTTTTACATATAGAATGGTTGTGTCAGGTGCGCACAGACACTCATCTAATTACTTTTTCACACTTAACGTTATGCCATCTCCTATTGGAACTATTGATGTTATAAGTGAATCATTATGCGTAAGTTCATACACATACTCTCTTATTCTTGTATGTATTGTCCTGTCTCTTCTTGTAACAATATATCTTGACTCAACAAGCTCACCCTCCTGAAGAATATTATCAGATATAAGCAAGCCTCCTGATGGCATAAGCCTTAATGTCTCAGGAAGATAATTAATATACTGTCCTTTAGCGGCATCCATAAATATAAAATCATATGGTCCCTCAAGCCTTTTTAGGACATCCATGGCATCTCCCTCTATCAATCTTATGCAATCCTCTTTTCCGGCTCTTTTTATATTATTTCGTGCAACCGGAATTCTCTTATCATAGTTCTCTATCGTGTCTATCATGCAACCTTTAGGCATATTCTCACTCATAAGAATAGATGAGTAACCTACTGCCGTTCCCACTTCAAGGATCGACCTTGGCTGCTTAAGCTTAAGCAGCACCTTTAGCAGATTGCCCATCTCTTTTCTAATAATTGGGACCTGGTCCTCAATTGCCTCTTTTTCTATTGTATTGCATATATCAGAATTACCACGGTCAAGAGAATTAATATAAGATACAACTCTCTCATTAACAATCACTGCCGTATCCTCCATTAATCAAATAACTTAGTTAAAATATAATGCTTTTGTATTGTATACAATTACTCATTCTCACTGCTGCTATCGCTTACTCCTGATAATATCTTCATCATCTCGGTTGGTTTCATACTCGTATTAAGACTATATGTTCCATCTACAAACTTGTCTTTATAATCAGATAACTTCACCTGAAAGTAAAACACAGCTTTATCATCTATAAGTCCCTTGTCATATAGCTGTGATGCCAGCTTCTTAGCCGATATGCCACTGCTTATCGTCACATCAACAACCTTGGCATTATCTGCTGTATCCATAGCTTTCTCATTAAATATCCTATTGCCAAATGTATACGCTTTAGTTCCTGCTGTAACAATCACAGCAACAGCTATAGCTATAAATATTGCATTCAACGATATCGAAACAATCATTCTAACCGACTTATTATTCATAATTAATATCCATCCATTCATCACCTGATATGAGCCTAACCGGGTAGAAATGTATCAGATAGCCAATCTGGTAGGAATACATTCATCACCTCAAAAAATCAAGGTCAAAATCAATTGAATCAACAACTGTCCTGCATATATCCTGTACCATTCTGCACAGGCATACTTCTGCAAGCAGATATCTGTTAACCATATTTTGATTTCTCATATCCTTATACTGATTATTAAGTTCCTCCTGGGCAGCAAATATATCTTCTACCTGACCGCAATTCTGTATTTCATAGTTTTTTCTGCGAAACTCATCAATACTTCTTTTCAGGTTAGGATCTCTGTTAACCATAGCCTCTAACCTTTTATACTCTTTATACTCTGCGCTTTCCCTAATGGTATCTGCTATGTCAGCCTTCAACTGATCTATTCTTTGCATTAAACACTCCCATATAACTCAATCTCACATAGTACCAAAATACCTGATTCTATTATACTGGCGGCTTTATAACTGAGCTTCCATAATTATTGGAAGAATCACTGGATTTCTCTTCATCTTCTTCCATAAATACTCGCTAAGGTCATCCTTAATTATATTCTTAATCTTGCTCCAGTCTGTAATATTCTTATCAAGACATCTGAGTACGGAATCTGTAACTATGGCCTTAGCTTCATCAAGAAGTTCTTCTGCCTCCCTGACATACACAAAACCTCTTGTAACTATATCCGGACCTGCTATTAACTGTCCACTGTACTTCTCAAGTGTAAGAACAACTATTATAATACCATTCTCAGCAAGATTCTGTCTATCTCTTAATACTATATTACCTACATCACCTACGCCAAGACCATCTACCAGTATGGCTCCTGTGTGTACCTTACCTACTATTTCTGCCTTTTCATCACTTAATTCAATGACATCACCTGACTTGGCTATTATAACATGATCCTTATCATAACCAAGTGACATAACAACTTCTTTCTGTGCTATAAGATGTCTGTACTCACCATGGACTGGTATTGCATACTTAGGCTTGAGAAGTGAATACACAAGCTTGATTTCTTCCTGACAGGCGTGTCCTGATACATGTGTATCCTGGAATATAACTTTAGCCCCTTTCATACCAAGTTCGTTAATAACTCTGGCAACTGATTTCTCATTACCAGGAATAGGAGTTGATGAAAATACCACGCAGTCACCAGGCTGTATTGAAACTTTTCTATGAAGGTTAGCTGCCATTCTTGATAATGCTGCCATGGATTCTCCCTGGCTTCCTGTTGTTATAAGCACAATCTGTTCAGGTGTATAGTTCTTCATTGACTCTGTTTCAATAAGAGTTCCATCTGGAATATGAAGATATCCAAGGTCTTCTGCAACATCTATGATATTAACCATGCTGCGCCCCTCAACACATACCTTTCTTCCATATGCTACTGCTGCATTAATAATCTGCTGCACTCTGTCTACATTAGATGCAAATGTTGCTATTATTATTCTGCTGCCTTTATTATCACTGAATATCTTATCAAATGTACTTCCCACAGTTCTTTCCGACATGGTAAATCCAGGTCTTAACGCATTAGTACTGTCGCACATAAGGGCAAGTACACCTTTTTTGCCAAGCTCTGCAAATCTTTGCAGATCTATAGGACTTCCATTAACCGGCGTATAATCCACCTTGAAATCTCCTGTGTGAACAAGAATACCTGCAGGTGAGAATATAGCAAGTGCTGCTGCATCTGCTATACTATGGTTGGTTCTTATAAACTCAACCCTGAAATCGCCAAGTGTTACAGACTGTCCATATTTAACGACCTTTCTTTTCACTTCACGCAGCATGTTGTGTTCTTTTAACTTGGACTCTATAAGCCCCATAGTAAGTCTTGTTGCGTATATAGGTACGTTAACCTCCTTTAATACATATGGAATCGCACCTATATGATCTTCATGTCCATGAGTTATAACAAATGCTTTAACCTTATCTATATTATCCTTAAGATATGTTACGTCAGGTATAATAAGATCTATTCCTAACATTTCTTCTTCTGGGAAACTAAGTCCACAATCTACAACAACAATACTGTCATCATATTCGATGGCAGTAATATTCATACCGATCTGTTCAAGTCCACCAAGAGGTATGACTTTAACAGAACCTACATTTTCCTTTTTCATTAAGCACCTCGTCCTTTTAATACTTATATTATCATTACCATAATCAATTGCATGACACTATGACTATTCCTGTCACGTCATCAACATTAAAATACGTATAATAAATACGCAAAAAAAGAGTTTCATAAACGCACCGAAACCCTTCGAAAGCACATAATCAGCTATACAAGTTCAATACCATCATCCATAAGCTCTGCAAATATTCTGCTTATTGCATCAAACTCTGTATCCTCTTCAACAAATTCATATACTGCATCTGTATCCTCTGCAGCTGAAGTATCCTTTAATATATAACACTGGGCATCATCTTTTTCTGAATCAGCTACTAATAAATAATTAACTCCATTAGCCCTTGTTTCTTCTATTATATATAATTCAACATTCTCGTTATCATCCGTTACAAACGTAAGCTTTTCCATATAAACTTCCTTTATATAATATTATTAATCATGCCAGGTCAGAAGATATTCTGTCTTTCTGACTGGTATCCACGGATTATTCCAGACTATGCATTCACAGTATTACCTGTCATATCAAGTCCGCATAAAGCACTCTTTCATAGTTTTATCTACTTCATTCCCTGATTATCAAGATAACCCTGTAATATGAACACTGCTGCTATCTGATCTATAACAGCTTTTCTGTTTTCACGTCTTACGCCGCTCTCCATTAGTGCTTTATCTGCTGAAACTGTTGTAAGACGTTCATCCCACATGACAACCTCAAGTCCTGTTCTTCTTTCAAGATTCTTAGCAAACTCCATGCAGGCTTCTGCTCTTTCTCCTACTGTATTGTTCATATTCTTAGGTAATCCAACAACTATCCTGTCTACATCATTCTGACTGATAATTTCTTCAATCCTTGCGTATGTTTTTCTAAGCTTATTTTCTTCTTTTCTTGTTATTGTTTCAACAGGCTGTGCTGTTATACCAAGTGCATCACTAAGAGCAACTCCCACTGTCTTCGTTCCGTAATCCAAACCTATTACTCTCATATGCCTCTATTATAATCCTTTTCCTTCGATAAAATACTTTATCACTTCTTCTACAAGTTCATCCCTTTCAACCTTCATAATAAGGCTTCTTGCATTGTTATGACTTGTTATATAAGTTGGGTCTCCTGACATAATATATCCAACAATCTGATTAACTGGATTATAACCTTTTTCTTTAAGTGCAAGGTATACCTGCTCGAGTATCCCTTCTACTGATATTGTCTTTTCTGGTTGTGTTTTAAAAAATTGTGTATTATTGTTTATCATATCTACCACGTCCCTTTCGTATACCTTATTATAATATACCATATCTCAAAATAAAACAAGAGCCGATTTCTTATTTATTTCTTATTTATTTCTTATTTTGTTTCTAATTATTTCACGAATTATTTCTTAACCGGTCCCATTTTACTATATATGTTTTCTCCACGTCTGTTTTCTTTTTTATCCTGCATCTAAGAATTTATTTTATAAGTTAAAATTAGATATGTCAAATCATATACACCGGCTTTATTATTCCAGTTTTATTCTTACTATACTAATTATAAGTCCAATTTAAAAGGCATATGGGATATTTCCGTATATTTTCCCACATGCCTTTTATACTATTTCTTAATATTTTTATTATATCAGTTTAACATAGTATTTCCACCTTCCTGCATAAGCGCCATAGTTATATTAAGATTACCATTTCAGCTGGTCAATAAACTCTTTTTCAGGAGCTTCTTCTTTAAGCTTAACTTCATATGTAAGCTCATACATTGTACCCATATTAGTTGTCTTTACTCTGTTCATTGTATGTTCAGATGTATACTTGTCAAAAATATCATCAAACACTGTACTATAATTAAGATTCTCTGGTATTGTAATCTTAAGCTGCTTTTTGTCAGAATTGTTATCTCCAAAGCCAAATGTAGTTGCTCCTATAAGTACTACAAGCATAACAACTGAAAACAATGCTGCAAATGTTACATATCCAAGTCCGCAGGCAAGTCCTGCTGCCATTGTAAAGAATACTATTGATATGTCCCTGGCACTACCCGGTGCACTTCTGAATCTGACAAGTGCAAATGCACCAGCCATAGAAAATGCTCTTGCCACATTACTGCCAACAAGAAGGATAACTACTGCAACCACAGCAGGAAGCATTGCCAGACCTATTATAAAATTCTTCTGATATCCTTCCTTCTTACATATAAACATATACACTGCTGCTATAACAAATCCTATTATAAAGGCTGCACCTATTGCTACTGACGACTGCATAATACTAATCGAACCATCCGATGTTGATGTAAATATTGAATTAAACATATATATCACTCCTGTTTTATTATATTTTACCTATTATATACATACTCTGCCTATATACACACTGCTCCGGTTTCATTGTCTGTATACATGCCTGATGCCAGCTTATGCTGGTTTTTATATTTAATAACATTATTATATGGATAACCTTTCTTTTCTTTATCAGGTGATTCATAAAACATGTCACAAGCATCAAGCATCTCTGTATCCTTATCATATCCCTCAAGCACATATCTTTTATATTCAGTTCCATACTTTGAAAAAGAAACTGGATATATCTTTAGTTCAGAAAGACACCTTGTAAACCATATCGGGACTGCTCCATTTATCTTAATCTCCATAAGGTACAGATTCTGCGGAAGGAGCCTGTTTCCATAACTTCCACTCTCCAGTCTTACATTTCCTCTCCTTGTCGTAATATTAGTGTCAAATGTAACTCTGAAATCGCCATCATTCTTTTCAAAGAATGCATACCTGTCATACGAAAGATATACTTTCGGTTTTAGCTCATATATACTTCTAAAATAGTCTATCTCGCTTAAAACCTGCCTGTTAATGCATTCTGTTTCGCATGGCTCGATTCCCTGTTCCATATAACGATACGCATCCTCTAAAACAATAGATGTCCTACGTTTATTAACTATGCCATTGTATTTCTTCTTAATCTCAAGAAATACCTTATCTCCCATATCAGGTGTGCCATAGCTTCTCATTCTGAGCTTTTCTTTATACACAGGTCTTTCTATTGAGCTTCTTATAAGTCTGTTATCATCGGTATCATAATAAATATTACTTATACTGTAAAACTGTCCATTTTTATTATATTTATCCGGTTCCATATAGTTAGATATACGATTCAATAATCTTTTGAACGTAACCTCATCAAGCATATATTTTTTCTCGTATCTGTTAAATACTTCGATTGCCATACACAAAACCTCCAATTATTTCTGTATGTCCTGCATAACACCCTGCAAGCTGCTTCACAACGCGTTTTCCTGTGAACAATTGTATAATAATTGGAAATTGTGAACAAAGAATGTAAAAAATAAGTAAAAAGTGTGATATTACTGTATAATATGTACATCCATCTGATTAAATGGTATCTCTATTCCATTTTTATCGAATTCAGCCTTATAGTCTTCAAGAAGTGTAAACCTTGTATCCCAATAATCCTCTGTCTTAACCCATGCTCTTGTTTCAAGGGTAACACAGGATTCATCAAGACTTTTAACAATAACCTTTATCTCCTTGTCTTTTATTATTGCTGGATTAGCATTTATTATATCGTTAAGGAGTGTCTTTGCAAGCTTAAGGTCTGATGAATAACCTATAGACATCTCTATATCGAGTCTTCTGTAATCTTCTGCCCCGACATTTACTATGTTTGAATTCGATAATGAACCATTAGGCAGCATTACAACCTTATTATCTATTGTTGTAAGCTTGGTATACAACAACTCAATAGTTCTTACTGTTCCTTCATAATTACCTACTACAATATAATCTCCAACTTTGAATGGTTTGAATATGAGTATAAGTACTCCACCTGCAAAGTTAGACAGTGAACCCTGAAGTGACATACCTACAGCAAGTGCTGCGGAACCAAATACAGTTATTAAAGAGGTTGTCTGTATGCCAAGTTCGTCTATAACCATAAGTATAAGTACTGCATATAATGCAAACTTTATAATAGACATTGTAAAGTTGATAACTCCTACATCCAGACTTCCTTTGTCAAATATTTTCTTTAAAAGTTTAAGGCTTATGGCTATAACTTTCTTTCCTACAAACCATATGATTACCGCAAATATCAGCTTCCACAATCCAGTGAGTCCAATATGCGTAATCTGGTCGATTATTGTATTTATCTCTGTCATGTATACTCTTTCCCTTTCTCCTAACATTCATATTGTATATAATCTTTTAGTATGCTCTTAGTTCCATAAAAACTGCCGCATTTAATTCCTATATTGTATCAATCCTATTTATTCAGGTTTTAATTCCTGCAGCTTCTTACGCATTTCCTCATCAATCCTGATGCTTTCCTTTACTGCCTCTTTAGCTTTTTCTTCTGCTTCATCTCTGGCCTTTCTTGCATGCATCAGACTTTCTTTAGCAAGTTTTTCTGCATCTGCTGCTCTTTTAGCTTCCTCATCCGCTTTAATAGCAAGCTCTTTTGCCATCTCCGCTTTCTTTTCTGCTTCTTCCTTAGCTGCTTTTGCTTCATTTATTATCTTAATCTCACTGATTTCAACATCACTATAAGCTTCATACTTATATACAACCACTGATGATGGTGGAATACTTATGCTTAATTCGTACTTATCATTACCATCAGTTTCTATAGATGAACATACAATCTGTTTTTCATCATCTTCGCTTTCTTCTCCACGTTCAAAGCTGCTGCTGTCAAGCAGCAATCTGTATCTTCCTTTTTCTGGAACATGAAGAATATAACCTTCTCTCATTACAGGTGTAAAATTAACTGCTATCAGAAGTTTTTCCTTATCTTTACTGATTCTTTCATATGCAAGAACTGTTTCAGCCGCATTATAGTTATCTATCCAGTTAAAACCTTCTTGCTTATCATCAAGCTCATACAATGCTTTCTCTGACCGGTACATTCTGTTAAGCTGTGAAACATATATAAGCATCTTCTTATATTCATTTTCTGAGAATCTTTCCCATGCCTCTTTCAAACTCTCTTCTCCAGTCGTGAGTATGCCTGTATCATTTCCAAAGGATATGCATTTAGTTCCCGGGTATGTGTATATATAGCCAAGTGCCGCCCTTATATCTGCCAGTTTATTCTTCTGATTATTACCTGCAGCAAGCTCATATACTGACGAACCATCAAGCACATCGTAAGATAATGATGTCATGAAGCGTTCTTTGTAATGATAAAACATTTCATAAGTAAGCTTATTATACATACCTTTTCTAAACAACGGATCCTGTTTTATAAACTCCCTGAATTCCTCTGCCAATCCATCGTTAAGCTTATAATCAAATCCTAAAGAGTTATCGTTGACATATGTTACATCCGGCCATCTGCTTGTCTCATCTGCTATGCTTATGATATTTTTATCTTCAGCATGTATATATGCATTCATCTGTTTTATGAACTCTATTGCATCAAGATTTTCATTACCACCATACATATTAGGTGTCCATTCTCCCGGATTTTTTCCATAATCGAGATAAAGCATAGTTGCTGTGTCTGTAAGCCTTATTCCATCTATATGATATTCGTCAATCCACATTGAAAGATTAGATATAAGAAAACTCCTTACTTCACCCTTTTCATATGCAAATGTTGTAACATCCCTATATGGCTTCTTATCAAGTCCCGGCTTAAGATATCCATAACAGTTTCCACCATCAAAATTAACTATTCCACGTATGTCACTTCCAAAATATGCGCCATTCCATTCAAGTATAACGCCTATTCCAGCAGCGTGCATTTTACTTACAAATTCTTTAAAATCTTGTGCACTTCCATATCTTGTTGTTGGTACGAAATAACTTGCCGCTGCATAACTGTATCCCTTATGGCTAAATACGCTGCTATCACTCATAATCTGAACATGAGTATATTCTGTGCCTTTAACGTACTCGATAAGTTTATCTGCCATAGTAATATAACCAGCATCATTTCCAATAATGTCAGCAACATCTTTTAATCTTACTTCTAATATTGATATTGGTACATTATTCTTACTTATATGCTTTTTAACTGTACCATTCACATTTTTTTTCAAAACGTCAGCGGATGATGAAGCCTTTGACGTACCCAGTCTTTTTGCAACTGTTTCCATAGCCTCTGTTGTATTTTTTGTTACGACAGAATGTGAATCTGCATACTTTGAAGCCTCCATAGCATATGGGTCCGATTTTAACACTGTTTCCCTGCTATGGAACTTGATTTCATACATATATTCCGTTCCAGCTGTAAGTCCTGGTATAAAAAGTTCATATATCCCCTGCTCTGTTATTCTTTCCATCTGGTATATACGTCCATCCCAGTTATTAAAATCACCAACAACACTGACTCGTAACGCATATGGTGCCCATGTCCTGAAAAGAGTACCCTCAACGCCATCTTTATGGCATTCATGTCCACCAAAAAGCTGATATGCTTTATCTTCAGTACCTTCTGAAAATTTATTGAAAATAACAGCCGATTCGTCATATTCGCTTACTGAGTATGGATCCGTGCATGACTTTACAAGTCCCTGCTTATCTTCTATGTTAAGAACATATTTAACATTCTTTCTTAATGGAATAAGTGCTGCATAAAATCCGGCATCATCTACTTTTTCCATCTGTATTTTCTTTTTTCTTTCGCTTATGGATATACTTATCTGAACCGCATCTGGTCTGAACACCTGTACAAGAAAGCCTTCTTTAGTACGATGTCCACCAAGTATTCTTTTAGGATGGCTGCTTTCAGAATATACTATCTCTTCTATAGCAGGCCAGTCCATAAGCTTATATAACTTATTATCCATATGCATTTCCTTCCTTTTGGTAATCATGTGCACATTATATAATCTTTATACTGTGCATATATATAATAGTTATCTCTTTAAATATTTTCACCATATCTGAACTTATACACACTCACATATTAAGTTTCATCTTGCTTTTATTTATCATATCTGTCCATCCATTGTTTAAACAGGTATGTCCATGCATACACCTCAGGCTGATAATGCTTTCCACCCTTTGTAGCTGTTTCCTTAGTTCCAAGTCCCAGACCATGACAGCCATCTGGAAATACGTGATATTCAAACTTGACATTATTCTTCCTTAACGCTTCCACAAACAATAATGAATTCTCCAATGGAACAGAATTATCATCAAATGTATGCCATACAAAGCTTTCTGGTGTATCTTTAGATACCTTATTCTCTAATGATATATCGTCTATATATTTATCATAGTTTTCGCCAAGAAGCTTTACAAAAGACCCTCTATGTGCATTTTTGTCTGTCGTAATAACAGGATATCCCAATAAAAGCCCATCTGGTCTTACATACTCCTTATTGCAGCCAAGATATTCCCTTGCAAATGTTGCAATCATATCTGTGCTCCACATAGTTCCAAGACATGCTGCAAGATGTCCGCCAGCTGAGAAACCTGCAAGTATAATTCTATCTGGATTAACATCCCATTCCTTAGCATGGTCTCTTACCCACTTAACTGTATAAGCTGCCTCATATACCTGTGTTGGATACACATATGGTGCAAGACTATACCTTAACACTACAGCATTATACCCAAGATCAAGCATTTTAACAGCCATAGCCTCGCCTTCCCTTGGTGAATGATGATCATAGCCACCACCTGGGCATATTATAACAAGCGGTCTGTTAAACGGATCCTGGTAATCTGGATACATTTCCTTAATATACGTTGTTATAGTTGCCTTTTTATCCGGGGTTTTTAATCCAAGCTTCTCATATGGAAGTTCAATATCATACACTTTATGTAACATAATTCTCCTCATTTCTGCGCACGTTTTTCGCATAACGAGTTTGTGTCAAATGCGCGCAGGCACAAAACTCACGTGTAAAAAATTTATTTTGAACACTGTACTTATTCTTCAATCTTATGTATAAACAATCCACTTCTTAACTTTGGTTCAAACCATGTAGACTTTGGTGGCATAAGTCTTCCCGCATCAGCTACTGCAAAAAGCTCTGATATGGATGTTGGATACATGGAGAATGCAAGTACACAATCTTTTTCGCATCTTCTTTCAAGTTCCGAAAGTCCTCTTATTCCACCAACGAAATCTATTCTCTTATCAGTCTTAGGATCATGAATTCCAAGTATAGGTTCTAACAGATTATCCTGAAGTATGGCAACATCAAGTCCATCAACAGGATCATCTGATATTATATCCTTTTTAGCTGTGAGTTTATACCACTTTTTATCAAGATACATTCCAAACACTGATTTTTTGTCCGGTGAAACTCTTTTATCACTTTCCTCAATATCAAACTTTTCTGATACTGCTTTTTTGAATTCTTCAATACTATATCCATTAAGATCTTTTATAACCCTGTTATAAGGCATTATCATAAGCTCCTCATCTGGAAAAAGCACAGAAAGGAAATAATTAAATTCTTCATCACCTGTATAATCCGGATGTTCTGCTCTTCTCTTTAGTCCGACTTTAACAGCTGATGCAGCTCTGTGATGTCCATCAGCTATATATATATCATCTATTCCTGCAAATGCATTTTTAATATTATCAACAGACTTAGCATCAGCAATCTTATACACCTGATGTTTTATCCCATCTGGTGAAGTAAAGCTATATAACGGCTTTTTCTTCTTAGCATCTGCCACTTCTTTTCTTATGACATCATTAGCTCTGTAAGCTAAGAATATAGGTCCTGTCTGTGCAGAACATCTGTCAACATGGTTGATTCTGTCCTGTTCCTTATCAGCTCTTGTATTCTCATGCTTCTTTATAATATTATTCTGGTAATCATCGATGGATGCGCAGGCAACTATACCAGTCTGTACTCTTTTATCCATAGTAAGCTCATACACATAATATGCTTTATCCGTATCTGTAATAAATGTTCCATCAGCTATTCTTTCATCAAGAAGCTGTCTTGCCTTATCATATACCTTATCTGCATATGTATCCACTGATGCATCAAACTGTGTTTCTGCTCTGTCTATGGCAAGAAACGATAGTGGCTCACGTTTCACTTCCGCACACGCCTCTTCTCTGTTGTATACATCATAAGGGAGTGCTGCCACCCTGTCAGCCACCTTGCTGTTGGGTCTTATACATTTAAATGCTTTAATAGCTGCCATAACTTTGTCCATCCTTTCTTACTTTCATTTGTACTAAAGCCTAAATAAGAAAACTGTGAAAAAACATTTTTCTTTATTTTTAGTCATACCACAACATGCAAGTCCATAAAAGTTCCCACTTTTATGGACTTGCGGGAGTTTACACTATATGTGCTGTATGTAACAGCTCATGTGCCTTTTTAGACAAAGGTTCTCCAAAATAATCTTTATAGCACTGAAGTACCTCTGGATTCTCATGTGAAAATCTTAAATTATTCACCTTATCAAGTCCGTAAAGAACCTTGCATCTTTCTGACACCTTATTATAGTCATCCTTTATAGGCTGTCCACCGCCATTGATACAGCCTCCCGGACACGCCATCACTTCAACAAAATCATACTTAACCTTCCCCGATGCTATTGCCTCCATAAGTTTTCTTGCATTAGAAAGACTGCTTGCAACTGCAACCTTAAGTATGTTTCCATTGATAGTAAACTTAGCTTCTTTCCAGCCATCAAGGCCTCTTACACACTGGAATGCATCTGGTTCTGGATTAGTCTTGTTAACAAGATAATATGCACTTCTTAACGCAGCCTCCATAACACCGCCTGTAGCACCGAATATAACACCTGCACCGCTTCCCACACCAAGAGGATTATCAAACTCTTCTTCCTGAAGTTCGTCTGTTTTAATAAAGAAAGATTTGAGCATTCTTTCAACTTCCCTGGTCGTAAGAACGGCATCTACATCACCTTTGCCATCCCATGTAATCTCATCCTTCTTTGCAAGGCAAGGCATAAGTGATACACAGAATATCCTGTCAGGCTCAACACCAAGTTTTTCTGCATAATATGACTTGGTTACCGCTCCAAACATCTGCTGTGGTGACTTGGCAGTTGATAATCTGTCTGCATACTGTGGATATTCTTTCTTAATAAAATTCACCCAGCCTGGACAACATGATGTAAACATAGGTAGTCCTGATTCTTTAATCTCTGGTAATCTATGAAGCAGTTCGCTTCCTTCCTCCATAATGGTAAGGTCTGCTGAGAAAGTTGTATCAAATATATAATCGAATCCAACCTTTCTTAATGCTGACACAAGTCTTTTAGCTGTTGCGAATTCCTTGCTTAGTCCAAATCCCTCGCCCCACGCAGTTCTTACTGCTGGTGCTATCTGTACTACTGTTATGACATCTTCATTTTCAACGGCATCAAGAACGATACCAACATCATCTCTTTCCCTTAATGCACCTACAGGACAGTTGACAACGCACTGGCCGCACAGTGTGCACTTAGTTTCCTGTATAGTCTTATTCTTTGCCACATTTACAGTAGTTCTTGAACCTGTGTTAACAACATCCCATACATGCATCCCCTGGATATTATCACATATCTGTACACATCTCATGCACTTAATACACTTGTCATTAGCTCTTATAAGTGGAAAATTCTTATCCCACTTATTCTTTTCAAGTATTGAATCATATGGCATTTCTGATATGTTAAGTTCATTGGCAAGTGACTGTAGTGTACAGTTGCCGCTTCTTACGCATGAAGCGCACTCATAATCATGCTGTGAAAGTATAAGCTTGACATTAGTCTTTCTTGTTGTACGCACTTTTCTTGTATTTGTGCGTATAACCATGCCCTCCTGGACAACATTATTACATGCTGTTACACATCTGTCCTGACCTTCTACCTCAACCACACATACACGGCATGCGCCTATCTCATTCACTTCCTTAAGATAACACAGAGTAGGCACTTCAACCCCAACTTTACGTGCAGCTGCAAGGATAGTTGTTCCGTCTTCGACAGTTATATCTATTCCGTTTATTGTTGCATTTACCATTGTTCTTCTCTGCCTCCTCTAAATGCTCCGAATCCAAAGTGGTCACATCTTAAGCAGCGCCCAGCCTCCTGACACGCCTCTTCACAAGAAAAGCCATATTCAATCGGTTCAAAATCATTCTTTCTTTCAGCTGCCTCTCTTAAAGCAACTTCAACCCTTCCGCATGCAACCTTATCCTCGTTACTTGCATAAGGTATCTCAACATCGCAGGTAATCTCATGGTTATAGCCAAGATACTCATCTATATTCGCTGCTGCAACCTTACCTGCTGCAATAGCCTTTATAACTGTTGCAGGACCTGTTACACAGTCGCCTCCTGCAAACACACCTTCTGAATCTTCACCATCCTGTGGTGTTATATTACCTGTATTAAGTGCTGATATAACACCTCTCTGGACTTTTATTCCATGTTCTTCAAAACTCTTGGTTTCTATGCCCTGTCCTATGGCAACTATTATAAGTTCACTTTCTAGTAGCACTTCATCCTTTGCTGCTGCCTTAGGTGCCGGTCTTCCGTGCGAAACCTTTGATATCATCTGTGGCTTGACAACAAGTCCTATGGCATTGCCCTCTTCATCCTGCTTGATACGCACCGGTGACATAAGCTCAAGCACATCACAGCCCTCTGCTTCTGCACCAACAACTTCTTCCTCAAGTGCAGTCATATCTGCCTTACGTCTTCTGTATACAATACTCACCTTGCTTGCGCCAAGTCTTATCGATGAACGCGCCACATCCATTGCAACATTACCACCACCGATAACTATTACTCTCTTTCCTGTATAGTCAGGCATATCGCCATCACCTATGGCACGAAGCATTTCAACCGCAGATGTTATGCCGCTTTTGGCATCTTCACCTTCTATACCCATCTTCTTATCTGCATGTGCACCGATAGATATATATGTAGCATCGTATTCTTCAGTTATATCATCAAATGATATGTCCTTTCCTACACTCACATTTTTCTTAACTTCTATTCCCGTTGAAAGGATAGAATCTATCTCTTCATCAAGCTTTTTACGCGGAAATCTATAGTTAGGAATACCATATCTTAACATACCGCCAAGCTGCTTTCTCTGCTCAAATATAGTAACCTTATGCCCCATAAGTGCAAGATAATAAGCCGCGCTAAGTCCGCCAGGACCACCACCGATTATGGCAACCTTCTTCCCGGTATCCGCCTCACACTCTGGAACTGGCACAATACCAGCATTATCTACTGCCATCTTTTTAAGTCCACGTATATTAACGGGAGCATCGATAATAGTTCTCTTACATCTGTTTTCACATGGATGCTCACATATGTAGGCACATGTTGTAGGCATAGGATTATCTCTTCTTATAAGTCTTACTGCATCTGCATATCTTCCCTGCTGTACGAGTGCTATATAACCTGGTATATCAACGCCTGCCGGACATGACTTAACGCATGATACAGGCTGGTTACTGTTACATGAACAGAAACCGTTATGTATATGTGACTTAAAATCATCTATACAGCCATCTACTGACTTAAGCGCCAGCTTAGCAGCCTCATAACCTATAGCACAGTCTGCTGAATAATATATTCCCTCTGCTGTAAGCTTGATATTCTCAACTGTTTCTTCTGTTGCCTCTCCATCAAGCACATTATCAAAAAGTCTTGCCAGCTGTCTTAAACCAACACGGCAAGGTACACACTTACCACATGACTGCGCAAGACACATTTTTATAAATGATCTTGTAAGATCAACTGGGCATAATCCTGGTGGTGATGCCACTATTCGTCTTTCAAGATCCTGATACATTGACTCCATTGTTACCTGAGCCTTATCCTTAGTTAATATAGTTAGTCTACTCACTAAAAACAAACCTCTCTTTCCTGAATTTATTATGTTATTGTCTGTAACGTCCTGCTTTTCTGAGTATAAAATTAAATATACTTCTCTGTCTGTTTTGATTCCCAATTCTTCAAGACATAAAAGTTGTATTATAGGAATTAACCCGGAACAAAAAACATAAAGTTAAACAAAATATTAATATAACCAAACATTTATAGTGTAACATTACCATTAAAAATTGACAACAAAGGTTATTTCTTTAACAAACTAACGCAAATATCTGATTTTTTTCTTTTTCTTTAATAATTTTTTGAATTTATATTTTTTAACATTCTTTGTCATGTATCTTATTACCATTTTTATTTAAATAATATTGTGATGTCAGGGTCAAAAGCCCATGACTTTGATACCTACGGGTTGTTTTGTGCTATGCACTCCCACAATCCTACCTAATATCCGCATAAAAATAAAGGCTAAACCCTGCCACTTCTTAATAAAAAGTGCAAAAAAGCAGGTGCAGAACGAATTCCACACCTGCCAGAAATATCATTATATAACATTCATTATCCTTAATTATTAAGAATAATACTCAGGATAAATCACAATTATTCCCACTATTACTACTTAACAACTCTTACCTTGATAACACCATCAATAGCTGAAAGCTTAGCTGCTACATCATCTGTGATAGCTGAACCTGTATCAACAACAGAATATGCATAGTCTCCTCTTGACTTATTATCCATAGAGTCAATATTGATACCTGCATCACCCATAACACTTGTAAGCTTGCTGATAATTGCTGGTACATTCTTGTGACATACTGTAACTCTTCCTGCTGATGTACATACACCGCAATCGCAGTTAGGATAATTAACAGAATTAACAATATTACCATTTTCTATGTAGTTTCTTAACTCCTTAACAGCCATGATAGCACAGTTATCCTCTGCTTCTGCTGTAGAAGCTCCAAGGTGAGGAAGCACAATAACACCTTCCTGTCCTGCTGTTGTTGTGTTAGGGAAGTCTGTAACATACTTTGCAACCTTGCCAGACTTAATAGCATCAAGAATAGCTGGCTCATCAACAAGTACATCTCTTGCACAGTTAATAACTACTGTACCCTTCTTCATCATATCAAAAGCAGCCTTGTTAATCATACCCTTAGTGCTGTCAAGCGCTGGTACATGGATAGTGATATAATCGCATTCCTTATATATATCTTCAACATTAACAATATGCTTAACTTCACTTGAAAGATTCCATGCTGCATTAACTGAAAGATATGGGTCATATCCATATACTTCCATGCCAAGACTTATAGCTGCGTTAGCAACTAACTGTCCGATAGCACCAAGTCCGATAACACCAAGCTTCTTTCCCTTGATTTCTTTACCTGCAAATGCTTTCTTAGCCTTTTCTGCTGACTTTGCAATATCTGCATCATCCTTATTATCTTCTACCCATTTGATACCACCAAGAATATCTCTTGAGGCAAGTAACAATGCTGCAAGCACGTGCTCCTTAACTGCATTGGCATTAGCACCTGGTGTATTGAATACTACAATACCCTTATCAGCACATTTATCAAGAGGAATATTATTAACACCAGCACCAGCTCTTGCAATAGCAAGAAGGTTATCTGATAATTCCATGTCGTGCATCTTGGCACTTCTTACAAGTACTGCCTGTGCATCTTCGTAAGCAGCATTAGTATTATAGTCGCTTGAGAAAAGGTCAAGACCAACTGAAGCGATATTATTAAGACAATTAACGTTAATCATTATGCATTCTCCTTCTCGAAGTTCTTCATGAATTCAACTAACTTCTCTACACCCTCGATTGGCATAGCATTATATATAGAAGCTCTCATACCGCCAACTGTTCTGTGTCCCTTAAGGTTAACAAAACCAGCTGCCTCTGCTTCCTTAACAAACTTGGCATCAAGTTCTTTATCACCTGTTACAAAAGGTACGTTCATAAGTGAACGGTCCTTTTTAACAACTGTTCCCTTGAATAACTTAGACTGATCAAGGAAATCATAAAGAATCTTAGCCTTCTTTTCATTGTGTTCCTTCATAGCTGAAAGACCACCCATCTTCTTAATCCACTTAAATACCTTGCCACAGATATAGATATTGTAGCATGGAGGTGTATTATATAAAGAATCTGCATCTGCCTGTGTCTTCCACTTTAACATTGTTGGTGTTCCAGGAAGTACATCATCTGTTATAAGATCTTCTCTGATAATTGCAATAACAACACCGGCAGGTCCGATATTCTTCTGGACTCCACCATATATTACACCATACTTTGTAACATCGACTGGCTCTGATAAGAAGCATGATGAAACATCTGATACAAGGATATGTCCCTTTGTGTTAGGGAGTGTCTTATACTTAGTACCATAGATTGTGTTATTCTCACAGATATATACATAATCTGCATCTTCTGGAATATCAAGATCTGAACAATCTGGAATATATGAATATGTCTTATCCTCAGAGGAAGCAACAGCAACAGCCTCACCATATATTTTAGCTTCATTAAATGCTTTCTTTGCCCACTGGCCAGTGATTATATAAGCTGCTTTTCTGTTCTTCATAAGGTTCATAGGAACTTCTGCGAAGAACTGTGATGCTCCACCCTGAAGGAATAATACCTTATAATTATCAGGTATATTCATAAGCTCTCTTAAGTCTTTTTCAGCTTCCTTGATGATGTTATCATAAACCTTGGAACGATGGCTCATCTCCATAACCGACTGACCACAGCCCTGGTAATCTAACATTTCATCTGCTGCTTCCCTTAATACTTCTTCAGGTAACACTGCTGGACCTGCACTAAAGTTATAAACTCTTGCCACTTTTTCTTCCTCCTAATCCATTCGAATTCTCTAAAAATCATAATAAATTTTAATCTATTGTATATCCGGCATATGTGTATAAAACACTCAACTATACAACATATGGTTTTGTTTATTATATTATGATACATCCACATGTTTTCTTATCGAATTTGTCGTAAATACTTCTAAGTATTAAAAATTTATTAAACTATATTTTATGCTTGTATATTTGCTATGTCAAGTTAATATTTTAACATATTAAAGTTATATGTGTATTTTTTTTAATACCTTAAGGAAATTTATACACAATTCACATCTTCACTATCATTGACTTAACAAGTATAAAAATTCCAGACTGGTATAACTTTATCTATCAATGCCAATCTGGAACCTTCATTATAAATTCTTATTATTTTATTCCTTTTATTAAACAACTGCTTAACATTTATATGTCAGTACTAATACAGCCTATCTACATGTTTTGCAGTGATTACTTGCTTTCCGCTTCTTTCTTAAGGTCATCCCTGTCAAATGCTTCTGATATAGGAGCACCTGGTGCAACCATAGGGAATACCTTGTCGTCCTTACATATATCGCATTCGATAACGCAAGGAATGTTAAGCTTAATAGCCTCTCTTAACGCCTTTTCAAAGCCTTCAATATCTGTTACTCTGTAAGCCTTAGCTCCCATACCTTCTGATACCTTAACAAAATCAACCTGATCATCAAGAACAGTTGCAGAATAACGCTTACCATAGAAAAGATCCTGCCACTGTCTTACCATGCCAAGTACATGATTGTTAAAGATTATCTCAATAACTGGAATATTATATCTTGTTGCTGTAGCTATTTCGTTCATGTTCATACGGAAACATCCATCACCTGCAATGTTGATAACAACCTTATCCCTGCAGCCTACCTTGGCACCTATAGATGCTCCAAGTCCATAACCCATAGTACCAAGACCACCTGATGTAAGAAGTGTCCTTGGATTCTTATACTTATAATGCTGTGCAGCCCACATCTGATGCTGTCCAACATCTGTAGAGATTATAGCCTCGCCATTAGTAATCTCGTATATCTTTTCCATAATATAAGGTCCGTTAAGTACATCTGTTCTGTACTTCATAGGGAACTTTTCTTCATATTCCTTAAGATGTGCAAGCCAATCTGCATGATCAAGCTGCTCAAGCTTGGCATTAACCCTCTTAAGAATCTCAAGTGCATCACCTACAACTGATGCATCTGTATGTATGTTCTTATTAATCTCCGCTGCATCTACATCAAACTGCAGAATCTTTGCGTTCTTCGCAAACTTTTTAGTATTACCTGTAACTCTGTCAGAAAATCTTGCTCCTATTGTTATAAGAAGGTCACACTCTGAAACTCCGAAATTAGATGTCTTTGTTCCATGCATACCAAGCATTCCAGTATAATGAGGGTCTGAGCCATCAAATGCGCCTTTACCCATAAGTGTATCACACACTGGTGCATCCACCTTTTTAACAAACTTCTTAAGTTCTTCTGATGCTCCAGATGCAATAACACCTCCACCTACGAATACATAAGGTTTCTTTGCTGCCTTAATCATAGCTACAGCATTCTCAACATCTTCTTCCTTAATAGTATCTGTTATTCTTTCTATTGGCTTAGGTGTTTCCTTTATGTAATCACATTCGTTAGCTGTCGCATCCTTTGTAATATCTACAAGGACAGGGCCAGGACGTCCTTCTTTTGCTATTCTGAATGCTCTTCTTAATGTATTGGCAAGATCCTTAACATCCTTTACGATAAAGCTGTGCTTAGTTATAGGCATAACTATTCCTGCTATATCTACTTCCTGGAAACTGTCCCTTCCAAGAAGAGGAAGTGTAACATTACATGTTATGGCAACCATAGGAATAGAATCCATCATTGCTGTTGCAATACCTGTTACAAGATTAGTTGCACCAGGACCTGATGTTGCAAAGCATACGCCAACCTTACCTGTTGCTCTTGCATAACCATCAGCAGCATGTGAAGCACCCTGCTCATGAGATGTAAGTATATGTGTAATTTCATCTGAATGCTTATATAACGCATCATAGACGTTAAGAATAGCTCCACCTGGGTATCCAAATACAGTATCTACACCCTGCTCTTTTAAGCATTCAACTATAATCTCTGAACCATTTAATATCATTAGTCGGTCTTCCTTTCGTTATATTTATATTTCTACTTTTATAATATATTTCATCTAAATATACTATAAATGAGCAAATTTAAAATATTACACAATTATATCCGTATTACACAGACACATTTTACATAATCTATTAAAATGTATCTGTGTCACAAACAAAACAATTTATTCTTGTGCATTTTCTTCATCTGCTCTTTTACAGTAAATATGCTTATTAAGCCTCTGGAGTCTTTAATATTGCTCCTCTGTTGCCAGATGTAACCATGGAAGCATATCTCTTAAGATAACCTGTTGTTACCTTTGGCTCTCTTGGCTGCCACTTAGCTTTTCTTGCTGCAAGTTCCTCATCAGAAACTTTAAGTTCAAGCTTAAGACCTGGAATATCTATGCTTATGATATCGCCTTCTTCTACTAAAGCTATAGGACCGCCTACCGCTGCTTCTGGTGAAACATGTCCAATAGATGCACCACGGCTGGCACCTGAGAAACGTCCATCTGTTATAAGTGCAACTGATGAGCCAAGTCCCATACCGGCGATAGCTGATGTTGGGTTAAGCATTTCTCTCATACCAGGACCACCCTTAGGACCCTCATATCTTATAACAACTACATCTCCAGGTACAATCTTTCCACCCTTGATAGCTGCAATAGCATCCTCTTCACAATCAAATACTCTTGCTGGTCCTTCATGTACAAGCATTTCATCAACAACTGCTGAACGCTTAACAACTGAACCATCTGGCGCAAGATTGCCTGAAAGAACTGCAAGACCGCCTGTCTTGCTATATGGATTATCAACTGGTCTTATAACCTCTTCATCCCTGTTATAAGCTGTTGCAATACACTCGCCGATTGTCTTTCCTGATACTGTCATACAATCTGTGTTAAGGAGTCCGATATCTGCAAGCTCCTTCATGACTGCATATACACCACCTGCTTCATTGAGGTCTTCCATATATGTAGGACCTGCTGGCGCAAGATGACAAAGATTAGGTGTCTTTTCACTTATTGGATTAGCAAACTTAATATCAAAATCAAAGCCAATCTCATGTGCAATAGCTGGAAGATGGAGCATACTGTTAGTAGAACATCCAAGTGCCATATCAACAGTAAGTGCATTCATAATAGAATCCTTTGTAATGATATCTCTTGCTGTAATACCCTTATTAACCATATCCATAACTGCCATACCAGCGTGCTTTGCAAGCTTGATTCTCTCTGAATATACGGCTGGAATTGTTCCGTTTCCACGAAGTCCCATACCAAGAGCTTCTGTAAGACAGTTCATTGAATTAGCTGTATACATGCCTGAACATGAACCACATGTAGGACATACCTTTTCTTCGAATTCAAGTACATCATCTGCTGTCATAGTTCCTGCAGCGTATGAACCAACCGCTTCAAACATAGATGAAAGACTTCTCTTCTTTCCCTTAACATGACCTGCAAGCATAGGACCACCTGATACAAACACTGTAGGAAGGTCAAGTCTTGCTGCTGCCATAAGAAGTCCAGGAACATTCTTATCGCAGTTAGGTACCATAACAAGTCCATCAAACTGATGTGCAATAGCCATACATTCTGTTGAATCAGCTATCAAGTCTCTTGTTACTAATGAGTACTTCATGCCAACATGTCCCATGGCTATACCATCACATACTGCGATAGCTGGAAATACTACTGGAACACCACCGGCTTCCGCCACTCCTAACTTAACTGCATTTACAATCTTATCAATATTCATATGACCTGGTACGATTTCATTATATGAACTAACAATACCAATCATAGGCTTCTTCATTTCTTCTGCTGTGAAACCAAGTGCATTAAAAAGGCTTCGCGCTGGTGCCTGCTGCATACCGCTTCGTGCATTATCACTTATCATAATTATTCTCCTTGCAAATCTAATTCTTTAAGTTAAAATGTTCTCTCAACCCGCATATTTACTTAGGCTGCATAACTTATTCCACTATTCGTTAAGCCTTCATATATTATACTGCTTCACTGATTATCCAGCTTTTATACATTATGCCACCAGAGAACATTTATCATTACTGTCTATAATTATATTTATTCATATTATATAAACTTATACTCTCTGTGCTATAAGGTCGCCCATCTTATCTGTTCCAACCTTAGTACAGCCTTCTGAATATATATCTGTTGTTCTGTAACCTTCCTTAAGTACGGTTGCAACTGCCGCTTCTATAGTATCTGCTTCCTTATCAAGATCAAGTGAATATCTTAACATCATAGCTGCTGAAAGGATAGTTGCTATAGGGTTAGCTATATTCTTTCCTGCTATATCTGGTGCTGAACCATGGCTTGGCTCATATAAGCCTAACTTAGTCTTACCAAGGCTTGCTGATGATAACATACCGATAGAACCTGTTATCATACTAGCTTCATCTGAAAGAATGTCACCAAACATATTCTCTGTAAGTATAACATCAAACTGTACTGGATTCATAACAAGCTGCATAGCACAGTTATCTACAAGCATATCCTCTAATTCTACTTCTGGATAATCCTTTGCAACCTCATGCACAATCTTTCTCCAGAGTCTTGAAGAATCAAGTACATTAGCCTTATCAACGCTTGTAACTTTCTTTCTTCTCTTCATAGCTATCTCAAAGCCCTTAATAGCTATTCTTCTAATCTCTTCTTCATTATATGTAAGAGTATCAACAGCAGTCATAAGACCATCAACCTCTTCTGTATGTCTCTTACCGAAGTAAAGACCACCAGTAAGTTCCCTCATTATAACCATATCGAAACCATCACCGATTATCTCTTCTTTGAGTGGGCATGCTGCCTTTAACTCATTATATAAATAAGCAGGACGAATGTTGGCAAATAACTCCAGTTCCTTACGAATCTTTAACAATCCTGCCTCTGGTCTTAGGTTAGGTGCCACGTCATACCATCTTGAGTTACCCACGTTTCCACCTACAGCACCTAGAAGCACTGCATCTGAAGCTTTAGCGACGGCTACTGCCTCATCTGTAAGAGGTACCCCACACTCATCTATAGAGCATCCTCCCATTAAAATCTTCGTATAATCGAACTTGTGACCATACTTAACTGCCACAGCATCCAACACCTTAACGGCCTCTGTGACTATCTCTGGTCCGATTCCATCTCCTGGAATTAATGTTATTCTGCAATCCATGTTAATTCCTGCCTTTCTTTGTTGTAATAAAGCCCATATCTGGATGCATTATAATAAAACTGCTCAAATTAATGTTTATTATAAGGGACATAAAATCTTTCATCACTGTAACTATCGTCATTCATGTCCCGCCAAGTTAAGGCTATTGTTTAATATTTTACTCCATAATAGTACATTTTTCAAGTGGCGGTATCTATGAAAGTATGTGAAAGTTAACCTTCAACAGATAAAAGACAAGACACTTGTAAAATATATATCAAAAAAATCTCCGGATACCTCTTCCTATACAGGAATACTATCCGGAGATTCTAAAATATTCATAGAATATTATGCAAGTTGTTTACCTTTTGATTATTCTTCTGTTGAAGATGGCTTTTCAACCTGTGCGATAGCCTTCTTCTGCATAGTTATACGGCAGTTCTTGTTATTACCGAATTCTACGATTACATCATCCTCTGTTATATCAAGGATAACACCATAGAAACCACTTGTTGTAAGAACATAATCACCAATAGCCATTGAATCCATAAGCTGCTGCTGTTCTTTCTGCTGTTTCTTCTGTGGCTTAATTGCAAAGAAGTACATTAAAGCACCAAGTGCTATTACATACACAATAATAATACCAATCTGACCCATTATTAATTCCTCCTGATTATCTGCCTGCATACAGGCTCAATATGCTTCTATCCAGAAGCTGTTAAAACAATTCTGGATTCAGCCTCAATATTTTAATAATAGCGTAATTTTTTCTATATGTCTATCATTTAATGATAAATTTATAGCATTTTTATGATTATAATCGAATTAAAATCATAACCTACAACTAATTATTAATCCTGCTTCTTATCATATGTCTTAAGCAGATATAATCTCTCATCCTTAAAGCTCTTATAGTTACCCGCATCAATGGCACCTCTGATATCTTCCATAAGGTGATTATAAAAATAAAGATTATGAAGTACGCAAAGTCTCATACCAAGCATTTCTTTTGCTTTAAGAAGATGTCTTATATACGCTCTTGAATAGTTCTTACATGCTGGGCACTGGCAGCCTTCTTCGATAGGCGCTGTATCCTTTTCATACTTTGCATTAAACAGATTAATCTTACCAAGCTTTGTATACACATGTCCATGTCTTCCGTTTCTCGATGGATATACGCAGTCAAAGAAATCGATTCCTCTGTCTACTGACTCCAGGATGTTGGCTGGTGTACCAACTCCCATAAGATATGTTGGCTTATTCTGAGGAAGATAAGGAACGACCTCATCAAGCACATGATACATTTCCTCATGTGTTTCACCTACTGCAAGACCACCAACAGCATAACCATCAAGATCAAGCTCTGATATACGCTTTGCATGATCAATTCTTATATCATCATATATTGCTCCCTGATTAATGCCAAAAAGCATCTGATTCTTATTGATAGTATCTTCAAGTGAGTTAAGCCTGTTCATCTCTTTTTTACAGCGTTCAAGCCATCTTGTAGTTCTCTCAACTGAGTTGATAATGTACTTTCTGTCAGCCTTTGCAGGAGCACATTCGTCAAATGCCATAGCAATTGTCGAACCAAGATTAGACTGTATCTGCATACTCTCCTCTGGTCCCATAAATATCTTATGTCCATCTATATGCGACTGGAAAGTAACACCCTCTTCTTTTATCTTACGGAGTCCTGCAAGTGAAAACACCTGAAATCCGCCTGAATCTGTAAGTATAGGCTTATTCCAGTTCATAAACTTATGGAGCCCACCAAGTTCTTTGATAAGCTTATCACCAGGTCTTACATGAAGGTGATATGTGTTAGATAATTCTATCTGTGTTCCTATTTCCTGCAAATCTGTTGTGGCTACCGCACCCTTAATAGCCGCAACTGTTCCGACATTCATGAACACAGGTGTCTGGACAGTTCCGTGAACTGTAGTGAATTCAGCTCTTTTAGCTCTTCCATCTGTTTTTAGTATTTTATACATAACTTTCTTTCTCTTTCTTATATCTTAGATTCTATTACTTATTGTTCTGTGATTTATTATCTTATAAATTATTTTATAATAAATATAGATAACAGCCTTCTACCTTTTTATAGGAATCCGCTATTCTGTCTTTTATAAAAATCAACTATTCTATCTTTTATAGAAATCAACTATTCTGTCAATTCTTGACGTCATATTACCTAATATCATATCTACAAGTGTCAACGCAGTCATAGCTTCAACAACAACTACCGCCCTTGGAACTATCATAGGGTCGTGTCTTCCTTTTATAGATATAGCAATATCTTCGCCCGACTTATTAACTGTCTGCTGAATAGCTGCTATAGATGGTGTTGGTTTCACTGCAGCCCTGAATATTATATCAGAGCCATCACTCATACCGCCAAGCACTCCGCCACTGTGATTAGTCTTCTTAACAATCTTGCCGTCTTTTATTGTAAAACTATCATTGTTGGTGCTTCCTGTACTGTCAGCCGCAGCAAATCCATCACCTATCTCAAAGCCCTTAACTGCACCTATCGACATAATTGCCTTTGCAAGGTTAGCATCAAGCTTATCAAATACTGGATCGCCTACGCCTGGCATCATACCTGTTACAACGCACTCTATTATCCCACCAATAGAATCCCTTTCCTCAAGCTTCTTAGTTGCGTATTCTTCCACCTTGCAGGCAGCTTCTGCATCCGGCATATTAAAAGCGTTCTCATCACGTTCCTTTATATCGAACTTATCATAATCTATGCTTATTCCTCCTATCCTCGTTGCATAAGCACATACACTTATCTTAAGTGCTTCAAGCACTTTAATGGCGATTGCTCCTGCTGCCACTCTGCCTATCGTTTCTCTTCCCGAACTTCTTCCACCGCCTCTGTAATCCCTGAAGCCATACTTTTCATCAAATGTATAATCTGCATGTCCTGGTCTGTAATACTTGGCTATTTCTGAATAATCAGAGGAACGCTGTGTTTTATTATACACAACCATTGATATAGGTGTCCCCGTCGTCTTTCCTTCAAACACACCTGACAGTATACTCACCTTATCATCTTCTTTTCTTGGTGTTGTAAACTTAGACTGTCCTGGTTTTCTTCTATCAAGAAACTTCTGAATATCCTCCTCGCATAAAGAAATACCTGCCGGGCATCCATCCACAACAACTCCCAGTCCTTCTCCATGGGACTCACCCCAGGTCATTATCTTAAATATATTTCCAAATGTTGAACCTGCTGCCACCTTATCTTTCTCCTATCCTGTATTAATATTTATTCTATCTGCCTATATGCTACATTTAAACACATTCTACCTTCTGCATTTAAACTTTCTATATGCTACATTTAAACTTTCTTTCTACTAACAATACACTACCTGCCAGTTAAATACCAAACACGTAAAAATCTGATATCATCTATAAATAACACTCTATAGATAATATCAGATTTTCATTAATTATTCAAAACATTTTCAAGATTATTTCTAGCCTCATCAAGTGCTTCCGCTGATTGTGCATCCATCTTTTCAGGCTTGGTCTTTAAGATAAGCTTCTTAATCACATTCATAGCTTCCTTTACAGCTTTCCTTTTAGCCTTGTCCCATGTTTTTTTATTCTGGCTATACTCGCCTTCGGCACGCCTTAATGTGTTCTCTGCTTCGATGCGTGAGTTGCAGAATTCCTCATTCTGCTTATCCTGCGCTCCATACACCTCAGCTTCCCACTTAGCTCTTTCTATCTCTTCTTCTGACATGTTAGAACTTGAAGTTATCGTTATAGACTGTTCTCTTCCTGTTCCTAAATCCTTTGCTGATACATTCACAATGCCATTCGCATCTATATCAAAGGTTACTTCTATCTGTGGCACACCTGCCATGGCTCTTTTGATACCACTTAATCTGAAGTTACCTAGGAGCTTGTTATCTCTTGTGAATCTTCTCTCACCCTGGAACACCTTGATATCAACCGATGTCTGGAAGTTGCCAGCTGTTGTGAATATCTGGCTATGCCTTGTAGGAATAGTTGTGTTACGCTCTATAAGCCTGCTTGCTATACCACCAACAGTCTCTATAGAAAGCGATAAAGGCGTTACATCCATAAGTATAATCTCAGCTGCTGCTGAACCTGGCTTAAGCTGGTTGCCAAGCTTGCCTCCCTGTACTGCTGCTCCAAGTGCCACACACTCGTCAGGATTAAGATTTCTTGATGGTTCTTTACCCATAATCTGTCTTACTTTATCCTGAACCGCTGGAATTCTTGTAGAACCACCGACAAGAAGCACCATACCTATATCATTCTTGCTAAGACCTGCATCATGAAGTGCATTCTCAACAGGAATAACTGTCTTATCAACAAGATCATCTGTAAGTTCATTGAACTTCTGCCTTGTAATGTTCATATCTATGTGATGTGGTCCGTCCTTAGCTACTGCTATAAATGGAAGATTAATATTAGCATTCATGGCTGACGAAAGCTCTTTCTTAGCCTTTTCAGCTTCTTCCCTTAACCTCTGCATAGCTGCCGGATCTTTGGCTAGGTTGATACCATCTGTTTCCTTGAATCTCGCAACAATATAATCAACAATACGTGAATCAAAATCATCACCGCCAAGATGGTTATCTCCTGATGTGGCAAGAACCTCTATAACATTATCGCCTATATCAATAACAGATACATCAAATGTACCTCCACCAAGATCATACACAAGAACCTTCTGTGGATTGCCATTATCTAGTCCATATGCAAGTGCAGCACTTGTTGGCTCATTGATAATTCTAAGCACATTAAGTCCTGCTATCTTACCTGCATCCTTAGTTGCCTGTCTTTGTGCATCATTAAAATATGCTGGTACTGTGATAACAGCATCTGTAACTTCTTCGCCAAGAAATCCTTCTGCATCTTTTTTCAACTTCATAAGTATATATGCTGATATCTCCTGTGGCGTATATGCCTTACCATCTATCTTTTTTCTGTAATCTGTTCCCATATGTCTCTTAATGGAGAATATGGTTCTGTCTGAATTAACCGATGCCTGTCTTCTCGCTGCATCTCCCACCAGCCGTTCCTTATTCTTAGTAAATGCGACAACCGATGGTGTCGTTCTATACCCTTCGCTATTAGTAATAACTGTTGGCGAATCTCCTTCTATAACTGCCACGCAGCTATTTGTTGTACCAAGATCGATTCCTATTACCTTACTCATAACTCCTCCATAACTCACACTAAGAATAATACTTACATACCTTCAGATATAAATGTATCAAAATATTCCATTATATATAAGCATATTTATAATTTATACCTGACATTCATACGATAATTATTAGTGTATCATATTCATAGAGAATTACCATTAATAAATGTGGAATTAATTAGAAAATTTATATAAACTCCTGGGTTGTTTTATTACCATTCAAAATAACATACTTCTAAAACTTGCCCTTGAAAAATATGAGCCCCTCTCTTGTATCAATATTCATTATATAAATTTTCTCAGGAATTGCAAGACCAATTATATACTATTCTCCTTATAACCATGCGGCAGCCTTACCCTTAGCACTTTCCTCTTAAGCATTTTTCCGTCCCATGGAATAAGAGGATATATATAACTCTTGCCCGTTATGGTCCTGTTAAATGCTATCATGAGCACTGATATTACAACTCCCACAATGAAACCACCAAGATTAAATATCTGTGTGAGTATGAGCATAAGCACCCTTAAGAACTTAAATGCGTAACCCATTTCAAAGTTTGTCTGTCCATAAGTTCCTACTGTCACAACCGCCATATAAAGAAGCGCCTCCGGGTTAAACCAGCCTGAACTCACTGCATACTCACCAACAACAATACCTGCTACGATACTTAAAGGTGTTGATAGCATAGTCGGCGTGTTTACTGCTGCAAGCTTAAGTCCATCAACTGCAAGTTCAAGTATAAGAAGCTGCAAAAGTACTGGTACCGTTATATCATCCGTTATCAGAATAAACTTAAGGAATTCCGGCACCCAGTCAGGATTATTAATAAAAAGCAGCCACAACGGGGTTAATATCCATGTCACTATAGAGAAGAAAAATCTTGTAATCCTAAGATATGACCCAATCATAGGTGAAAAATTAAAGTCGTCTGCTTCTTCTATAATATCGAATATAGATGCTGGAATTATCATAACTGCCGGAGAATTGTCGACCATAATCACAATATTCCCGTCAAGTATTGCCGCTGTCGCGGTATCTGGGCGTTCTGAGTACTTAAACTTAGGAAACGGATTAATCCACTTATGTGTAAACATACACTCTGCAAGGCTTTCTATATTCATAGTAAGTGCATCAACATCTATTGATTGTATGAGCTTTCTCATTCTATTAAGAACACTCTGGT
>ERZ808240.749-NODE-749-length-41578-cov-50.893168_pt1 | contig 41578 bp, 27 predicted proteins | sample MGYA00521084_ERZ808240 | MGnify/ENA primary metagenome ERZ808240 (study PRJEB31516, sample SAMN03275571) | gut metagenome | biome: mammalia-associated habitat; material: feces | host: Papio cynocephalus | place: Kenya | collected 2012-08-06 ... | reverse complement strand
CGACCTCCAGGTTATGAGCCTGGCGAGCTACCAACTGCTCCACTCCGCGATGTTTTCTCGATGAGGTTTAGCCCTCATTTCTGTTTTGCGAGTGCAAAGGTACTGCTATTTTCCGTAACCTCCAAATGTTTTGGCGTTTTTTTTAGAGAAAAGTTCATGTTGGGAGTATTGTCGTACATTTTATCCATTTCTTTTGCTCATTTGGGATAATCTGATTAATTTTGCACACATATATCAGATGTGCAATTTAATCTTGGAGGGAAAAAGATGTCAATCTCGAAGACCAGACAAAAACTTGTGGATGTAGCCCGCCAATTGTTTGCCAAGAATGGAGTGGCGGCAACGACGATGAACGACATAGCTGCGGCTTCAGGCAAGGGGCGCCGAACGCTCTATACCTATTTCAACCGGAAGGAGGATGTCTATTATGCGGTCATTGAGTCTGAGTTAGAACGTCTTAGCGACAAGCTCGACGAGGTGGCTGCCAAGAAGATTCGACCGCAAGACAAGATAATAGAGTTGATATACACCCATCTCAGCATGATTAAAGAGACGGTGGTGCGCAATGGTAACTTGCGCGCCGAGTTCTTCCGTAACATTTGGACTGTGGAGAAGGTGCGCAAGAACTTCGATGAGGATGAGATTGAACTTTTCCGGAAGGTTTATGCCGAAGGGAAAGCTGATGGTGAGTTTGACATAGACAATGTGGATCTTGTGGCCGATATCACTCATTATTGTATCAAGGGCCTCGAGGTGCCGTTTATCTATGGACGCCTGGGACATGGCCTAACTGAAGAGGCCAGCAAACCGCTTGTGGCCAAGGTGGTGTATGGTGCCTTGGGCAAGCATAGTGCGTTGAAATAACAGTGGAAGTCGGTTTTCTGAGATCATCCCTGATCCGCACGACCGCATAGGACCTAAGATTAATTGACGATGGGTTCTATAAATTACCTCACGCCTGGAACATAAACCGAATTAAGCTGCTCACCGCAGAAGGGGCGTGAGCGGCCTATCTCGGTTTATGTTTAAGGTGGGTTCTATAAATTTGCTTTGTCAGATTTTGAGGCTCTTTTCGAGTTCAGGGCGTCAGCGAGTGAGGGAGTATAGCGGGCTATACGACCGAACGAGGTGGCGCCCTGAGCCGAAAAGAGGCCAAAAGATGGCAAAACGTAACCCTTCATTATTTTCGTTTTTATGGTGGTAATTTATAGAACCCACCTTAAATCATTGGTCTTGTCACTCCAAAATCCGGAAGAGCCCTTTTTGTCAGAGAATCCATCCCACGCTATAGGCTATGAGAATGTAGCGCAGCGCCTTTCCGAGGGTAATGCTGGTGAAGGTGATGGGGATGTTGGCGCGCATCAGTCCTAAGACGATGGTGATGGCTGAACCCAGTATGGGCAGGAAAGCGAAAAACGCCATCCATGCGCCGTGTCCGTTCAGAAAGCGTTGCGCCTTGTCGAGATCGCGCTTTTTCACGTGAAGATAACGCTCGATCCAGTCAATTCGTCCCATTCGTCCCACGCCATAGTTGAACATGGAACCGGCGACGTTGCCGATGGTGCCATAGATGACCAGGGGTAGGGGATGGAGACCGGCGGCGAGTAAGGCCAGCATGATGGCCTCACTGCTGAAGGGAAAGAAGCTGCCAGCCAGGAACGCTGCCACCAGCATGCCCCAGTAACCGTAGTCGAGCAGAAGGTGTGTCAGGACATCCATATGTTTGAGACGGTGATGAGTAGGGCAATGATGATGAGGGCAAAGAACGTGATGTTGGACAGTCGCGAATGGGTGAGCGACATGAAGTGTCCGATGAGCGGTGAGACCACCACGATGAGCAACGACAGCATCATGTCGAAGTGCTGTGGTTGCAGGAGAAGCAGCACCATGAAGCACACCTCCAGGGCGATGAACATCTCGAACAGCATGCGTGTGCGAATCTTGTCTTGATAGCTGTATGCCAGGAAATGGGTGGTTCCGATGATGCCGAACAACGTCACGACTGCCAGTGTGAGCAGGCGGTTCCCGTCAATGGATGTGAAGTCGAAGGGCGTATGCCAGTTGGCCAAGGCGGCGAAATGGTCGGCAAATGCCTGTGGATCTCCCGTGTAGAGACAATAAGCCCCCATGAACCAATAAGGCATGGCTATCCCAAGGAGTGAGGCGCAATAGGTGCGCAGGCTTGCCGCCAACACGTTGGTGGCTTGCAGCACCCATAGGATAGGAAGCAGATAGAGTGACTGCACATAGACGATGCTTGCGATGCCCAAGGCAACGTATGCATAAAACACCCATCCCACAGCCCGCTTGTCCTGGTAGGCATGGAAGATAAAGTAAAGGAAGATGATGAAGGACAATTGGGCCACGCTCACGTTGAGCGACTTGAAAAGAAAAGGTGACATGATCATCATTACACCAAATGAGCACGACACCATGCGGCTGTAGATGCGTATGAGCGAATTGGTGTTGTTGAGAAGAACCATCAGCACCGTGGCAGCGCACAACATGGGCAACTGTATCCACGACACTTGTGTGGCGACTTGCAGCATGATGAACATCAAGATGCAATAAATGGCTGTCACAGACAACGACCATCGTGACTGGGCTATTCTGTTTTGAGCGCGTTTGATCATTGCGGTTTTCTTTTGCAGTGGAGCTAACGGCTCCACATCCATCCTTGTTTATGTCGATTGAGAGACAGTGGGGCCGACATGCATGTTGTTGATGCCGGTCTCACTGCTTGATTTTATCCTGAAAATAAGCGGACTGCTTGTCGCAATCCTCCATTAGAGGTCTTGACCGATGTCGCGTCGGAAGTACATGTCCTTGAAGCTGATCTTTTGTGCTTCGGTGAAGCTCTTGCGGAGCGCCTCCTCCTTGTCGCTGCCATAGGAAGAGACAGCCATCACGCGGCCACCGTCGGTGACCACCTGTCCGTCCACGAGCTTTGTGCCGGCATGGAAGACGATGCTGCCCTCCACCTGGTCAAGTCCGCTGATGGGATAGCCCTTCTTATAGGCTTGCGGATACCCGCCGCTGACAAGCATCACACAGACGGCCGCACGGTCGTCAAACTCCACATGTCGCTTGTCAAGGTCACCTTTTGCCACACCTTCGAGCAGGTCCACGAGGTCACTCTTCAGGCGGAGCATCACGGTCTCAGTCTCAGGGTCGCCCATGCGGCAGTTGTATTCGATGACCATAGGTTCTCCCGCCACATTGATGAGGCCGAAGAAGATGAACCCCTTGTAGTCGATACCGTCAGCGGCCAATCCGTCCACCGTGGGGCGTATGATACGGTCCTCCACCTTTTTCATCCACTCCTTGTCAGCAAAGGGGACCGGCGACACGCTGCCCATGCCACCCGTGTTGAGCCCCGTGTCGTGTTCGCCGATGCGCTTGTAGTCTTTGGCCTCGGGCAAGATCTGGTAGTGCTTGCCATCCGTCAGCACGAAGACTGAGCACTCCACACCGCTGAGAAACTCCTCGATGACCACCTTGGCCGAAGCTTCTCCGAACATACCTCCGAGCATGTCGCGCAATTCCTTCTCTGCCTCTTCGAGTGTGGGCACGATGAGCACGCCCTTGCCTGCGGCCAGTCCGTCGGCCTTCAGCACGTAGGGAGCCTTCAGCGTCTTCAGGAATGCCACGCCCTCCTCGATTGTCGTGCCATCGAAGGTCTCATAGGCTGCCGTAGGTATGTTGTGCCGCTTCATGAAACCCTTGGCAAAGTCCTTGCTGCCCTCCAGTTCCGCACCTTGCTTGCAGGGGCCTATGACAGGGATGTCGGCCGTTCGGCTATCCTCACGAAAAGCGTCGACGATGCCGTTGACCAGTGGTACCTCAGGGCCGACGACCACCATGTCGATGCCGTTTGCCACGACGAAGTCCTTTTGCTTTTCAAACTCGTTGACGCCGATGGCTACGTTCTCTCCAACGGCTGTCGTTCCGGCATTGCCGGGAGCGATAAACAGTTTGTCGCATTTGTCACTCTGCGCAATCTTCCATGCCATGGCATGTTCGCGCCCTCCGTTTCCTAAGAGCAATATTTTCATGATCTTCCTTGTGTGTTATGAATAGTCCTATGTCAGTTGGTTTCGAGATAACGGTGGATGAGATTGATGATCTCCGTGCGTGTGGGTTCGGGGAACGAGCCGATGCGTGTGGCGTGGCTACCACCCGGCAACACATAGACCTTGATCAGTTTCTTGTCTTTCAGGCACTTCAGTCCAGCCACGCCCGAGGCTCCCCATGGGTCAATGCCGCCATAGATATAGATCATCTTCCGGTCATTGTGCTTGAGCCAGTCGATGGTTTTGTTATAGAGCGCCTTGTCAAACTTCAGTCCGGCAAACTGTTCAGGCAGCATCACGCGGTGCATGTAGTCCTTGGCCGTCTTGATCGACATCCACTTCTTAAACGGCTTGACGTCATAGCCATAGTAACCCAGTTCGCGTGCGGCCTGCACGTTGAATGACAGATAAGGCGTCTGGTCAGAGAAGTAGTTGGGGTCCGTGATCTTGATGATGTTGTCGAAGATGTCTTTGTCCGAGGCTTTCGCGTCGGGTATTTGCGCCATGGGCGTGCCCCACTGCCAGATGGCAAACGAGTATTCGAGCACACAATAGTCGTAAATATCCTCCAGGGGCACGCGGAAGGTGTATCCCTTGCTTTCACAGAACTTCTGGAACATGGGCATCAAACGGGCTTTGCGCTTGAGCACCTCCACCTGGAAGTCCTTGACGTGCTGGCGATTGGCTGCAGTGGACACTTGCCGCTCGATGAACGGCTCATGTCGTCCGTCCTCCAGGCTCTTGTTCAGCGGTGCCACGTAAGGCACCGACAGATCCACATCGTCAGGGAAGAACACGCGATAGAACATGCATGTCTGTCCGCCCTTGCTGATGCCCGTCGCTATCCACTTGCCCTTGTAGAGCTGGTGGAAAGTCTGGTTGACATGGTGCAAGTCGTAGAGTGAGTTCTCCACGGTCAGGTAGTTCCAGTTGCAGGGCGAAGGTGTCGACTTGTCGAAGTAGCGATACTCCACAAAGACGAGGTTGGCGTTGAGCAACTTGGACAGTTCCTCCCGGTAGCCCTCTCTCAAGGCGTAGTTGCAGTCGTAACCTTCGGTGACAAGCACTGTCGGACGGTCGTAGCCCACATGGCAGACAATGACCCGCTGCTTGAACGAGCCCGCCTGGTGGCGGATGGGGTCCACCTCTTGTGTGATGTTGAGCACATACTTGTTGTCGTAAGCTGTGCTTTTCAGTTCTTGCACATCGCTCACGCCGGGCAGGGCCTGCAGTCGTGCCAGCACCTCCTTGTCGGCCGCTTGCGCCAAGAGAGGCATCAAGAGAATGACAAGAAGCAATAGACGTTTAATCTGTTTCATACCTTATTGTTATACTTAGACCGTGAAAGTTTGTTTATTTCAAGTAATCGTCGAAATACTGTGAGATGCGCTCGTGCAGGTGTGTCGACTGGTGCCCGCGCATGTTGTGCGGTTCTCCGGGATAGACGAAGAAGTCGGGTTGCGTGCCGTCCTGTATGCACTGCTTGATGAACGACAGTGAGTGTTGCGGCAGACATACCGGGTCATTGAGGCCGATGATGATCTGCAGTTTGCCTTTCAGGTTCTTGGCCTTGGGTATCAGGCTCGACGACGCGTAGCCCTCTGGGTTGGTCTGTGGCGTGTCCATGTATCGCTCGCCGTACATCACCTCATACCATTTCCAGTCGATGACCGGTCCGCCGGCCACGCCCACCTTGAACACCTCCGGATGGGTGGTCATCAGGTTGATGGTCATAAAGCCGCCGAAGCTCCAGCCGTGCACGCCGATGCGGTCAGCATCGACGTAAGGCAGACTCTTCAGGTACTTCACACCCTCCATCTGGTCTTTCACCTCGTTGTCACCGAGGTGGCGGAACGTCACTTGCTCAAACTCCTTGCCACGATGCTCGCTGCCGCGGTTGTCGAGGATGAAGAGCAGGTAGCCCTTCTGCGCCATGTAAGTCTCCCAGGAGCGTGAGCCCCAGTGCCATGAGGCATCCACATTGTGAGCGTGGGGACCGCCATAGACATAGATGATGGTGGGATATTTCTTGTTGGGATCGAAGCCTACAGGCATCACCATGCGGTAATAGAGGTCAGTCTGGCCGTCGGCAGCCTTCAGCGTGCCACTCTTGTACTCGGGCACGTTGTATCCCTTCCATGGGTTGGTGGCGGTGAGATAACGTGTCTTCTTGCCGTTCTCCACGTTGACGATGGCAATGTTGCGAGGCACCGTCGGTGTGGAATACTTGTCGACCACAAACTGGCCCGAAGGGCTCAGCGAGGCCATGTGCCATCCCTGGCCGTTGTCGTCGATGAGCGTGCGCTTGCCGTTGTCGACATTCACGCTGTAAAGGTTGCGCTGTATGAGGTTGCGCTCGTTGCTGGCAATGATGACGCTGTGCCGTTTCTCGTTGAAGCCCACGAGGTCCATCACAACCCACGGGCCGCTCGTGATCTGCTTCAGTTGCTCGCCCTTGGTGTTCATGAGATAGAGATGGTTGAAGCCATCCTTCTGGCTCTGCATGATAAACTTGCTGTGGTCCCACGGCAAAAACACGATGGGGTGCTGTGGCTCCACGTACTTGGCGTCGGTCTCGTGGTAGATGGCACCCTTTTTGTTGCCGGTCTCCGCGTCGTAGGCCACCAGGTAGCAGTCATTCTGGTCGCGGTTGAGCTCAAACATGTAGATGGTCTTGTCGTCGGGGCTCCACGCGATGTTGGTGAAGTATCGGTCGGTGGGGTCGCCGGTCTTGAGCCACACCGTCTTGCCCGTCTTCACGTCATACACGCCGACGGTCACCTTATGGCTGGTCTCCCCAGCCATCGGATATTTCTCGGGAGCCTCCTTGGCTATTCGCGATCCGCTCGTGGGCACCCATGTGGGGTCAGGAATGTCGATGAGGGGGAAATCGGTCACCATGGATTGGTCCATGCGATAGAAAGCCAGCTTGCCACCCAGGTTGCTCCAGAAGAGCCCTCCCGAGATGCCAAACTCGTCGCGGTGCACACTCTGTCCGTAGACGATGTTGCGACTGCCGTCTGTCGTGAGCTGACGCGTCTGTCCGTCGGCTGTCTGCACATAGAGCTGGTCACCCTTCACATAGGCCGTGTTGCGGCTGCCGTAGTTGAAGTCCCAGGCCTGCGCGCCCATGCGGTCTTTGTTCTCGATGGTCCATACCTCCTTGCCCGTCTTCCAGTTGAGCAGTTGCGTGTGCTTGCTGTCGGAGAGCAGTACCAAGGGCTTCTTGGCTTCGGGGAACGACACGCTGAAGAGGCTATGGATGTTGAGCCCACTCTTCGCCTTGATGTCGTCCAGTGAGAAGAGTACGGTTTCCTTGCCCGTCGTCTTGTTGATGAGCTTGCAGTCTTCCGCGTCCGTGCGCACCAGTTCGTCTCCCCACCAGGTGGTCCAGCGGTTCTCGGCTATCATGTTGTGATAGTTGTTGCCGCCGAAGTTGAGGTCTTCGAGTGTGAACTGCTTCAATTCCTGCGCTTGGGTGCTTGTGGCCCCCTGTGTGCACAATGCCGTCACCATGCCCAGCATCACCATGAGTTTGTTAATCTTCATGACCAAACTTGTTCTTGTTGCCGAATTTCCTGTTGCCGCCGAATCGCTTGTCGCCACCTCGGCCCTTGCCAAATGAGTCGCCTCCCTTTCCGAAGCGGTTGCCTCCCTCCTTGCCGAATCGGCCGCCAAAGGACTTGCCTCCCCTCCGGTCGCGGTCATTGCGGTCATCGTCGCCAAAACGCTTGGGCCGGCGGTCGGTGCGCTTGCGGTCATCGTTGGAGAAGACATGGTCGTCAAACTTATGGAAACGGAAGGTGCGGATGTCGCCTTCCTCGTTTGACTCTTCCTGTTCCAGCCGCTGCTTAAACTCGCGGTTCTTCTTGAAGCGGTGCTTCTGCGCCATCTCGCGCTTCTCCTCGTCTGTCTTGACGATGCCGCCTTCCGAGCGGAAGTCCTTCATCTTGCCGTCGAACATGACATACTTGCGGAACTCACATTCCAGGCTACCGTTGAACACGGGTATCTTGATGCTGGGCTTCAGTCCAATCTGGTCAAAGCACTCCTCGCGGTAGCTCAGCACCCACGCCTCGTTGCCAGCAAACTCCTTCTTCAGCTTTTCGCCAATCATCTTATAGGTGCCGAGCAAGTTGGGCGTGGAGATGCGCTCGCCGTAGGGCGGGTTGGTGATCATGAGGCTCTTCTCGCTGGGTCGTGTGAAGTCCTTGAAATCTTGCTGCTTCACGGTGATGACCTTCGACAGTCCGGCGGCCTTCACGTTGAGTATGGCAGTGTTCACGGCCTTCATGTCCACGTCGTAGCCGTAGATGTGGTGTGTGAACTCGCGCTCCTCCGAGTCGTCGTTGTAGATGGCGTCGAAGAGATCCGAGTCGAAGTCGGGCCACTTCTCAAAGGCATATTCCTTGCGGAAGACACCCGGTGATATGTTTTGTGCGATGAGGGCAGCCTCGATGATGAGCGTTCCCGATCCGCACATGGGGTCTATGAAGTCGGTGTCGCCCTTCCACCCCGTCATGAGGATCATGCCTGCGGCCAGCACCTCGTTGAGCGGTGCTTCCACGGTCTCCTGGCGGTAGCCTCTGCGGTGCAGGCTCTCACCGCTGGAGTCGAGGCAGAGCGTAGCGTTGTCCTCGGCGATGTGGATGTGGAGGCGGATGTCAGGGTTGCTGATGGAGATGTTGGGACGGTCGCCCGTCGTCTCGCGAAACTGGTCGACGATGGCATCCTTCACCTTGTAAGACACAAACTTGGAGTTGCGGAACTCATCCGAGTAGACCACCGAGTCGACCACAAACGTTTTTCCCTTTGTGATGTATTGGCTCCAATCGATCTTCTTCACCTCGTTATATACGTCTTCTGCCGACCTTGCCTTAAAGTGCTTGATGGGCTTCAGGATGCGGATGGCGGTGTGCAACTGGAAGTTGGCACGGTACATCATCTCTTTGTCGCCTGTGAACGACACCATGCGTCGGCCTATCTGCACATTGTTTGCGCCCAGTTTGGTAAGCTCTTGTGCCAGAACAGGCTCTAAGCCCATGAAAGTCTTGGCGATGAGTTCAAATTCCATTGTCTTATGTTTGTTATGATATTTTTGTTTGTTGTGTTCTTGTCTTTGTCTTTGGCCTGCCGTTCCGCTGCAGTGTGTGTGGTGCCTCGTGCGGTTCACTTCTTGTAGACCTTGGTCTCAGGTGCCATGTCGTCGAGCACCCACGTGTTGGCGCCTACGATGCATCCCCTCCCTATGTGTATGCGTCCCAGCAGGGTGGCGTTGGCGTAGACGATGACATCGTCCTCGATGACGGGGTGTCGGGGTATGCCCTTGATGGGATTGCCGTTTTCGTCAAGTGGGAAACTCTTGGCCCCAAGTGTCACTCCCTGGTAGAGCTTCACGTGGTTGCCGATGACGCAAGTCTCGCCGATGACGACGCCTGTGCCGTGGTCTATGGTGAAGTAGCTGCCGATGGTGGCGCCCGGATGGATGTCGATGCCTGTCTCCGAATGGGCCAGCTCGGTCATCATGCGCGGGATGAGGGGCACGCCCAGGAGAGACAGCTCGTGGGCCAACCGATAGCTCGTCAGCGCCTTGATGACAGGATAGCACAGCAGTATCTCGGCGCTGCTCTTGGCCGCCGGGTCGCCATTGTAGGCCGCCTCCACATCCGTGGCCAGCACCTTCCTGATCTTGGGCAGGCGGGCTGTCATCTCGTTGGCCAGTTGGCGTGCTTGCCGTTTCAGCTTGTCCCTGTCCGCTTGCGGCTCACATTCCTCCGTGAAGCACAGGCCAGCGAGTATTTGCTCGGCCAGCAGATGGCAGAGCTTCTCCACCTCTACACCGATCTGGTATTTGATGGTTTGTATGTTGACTTGTGATTTCCCGAAGAAGCCGGGGAAGAGAATGGAACGTGCCAACTGCACTATCTCCTCGAGCACTGTGCTCGACGGCAGTGGGTAGCCTTCCCGATGCTGGTGGAAAAGTCCTTTCAGCGTTTTCGGGTCTGAAAGCTGATCCACGGTGTCTGTCAATAAGTGAGTCGTGTTTTGGGTGCTCATCTTCGGGTTGCAATAAACTTGTGGCAAAGTTACAAAAATATTTAAAAGCAGGAAAGTAAAGCGCTAAAAAACTTTTCCCCTTCCTCTCTACGCGATGCTGTCGAGGAAGAGGATGAGCCTGTTGGTGACGTTGACCGCCGACACGCCCGCATCGAAGTCGAGCGACACGAGGTTGAGCTGCGGATAGTCAGTCTTCAGCCGTTTCTCGATACCCTTCGAGATGACATGGTTGGCGATGCAGCCGAAGGGTTGCAGGCTGGCCACATTGTTGACTCCCTGCTTCACCATGCCGATGATGTCGCTGGGCAATAGCCATCCCTCGCCAAACTGCGCCGCCAATGACACCACACCGTTGACCTCCCGCGCATCGTCGAAGATGTTGGTGAACGGACGGAAGTAGCGGAAGCGTGCGGCCAACTTGTTGATGCGTTTCTCTCGCCGCCAGATGAGGCCGTAGATGGCTTTCACCACGAAGTCGGGCACCTGTGAGCACTTCAGCGCCATGTGCTTCTGTGCGATGACGTTGACAAACTCTTGCAGGAAGAAGGGAGAGAGCAACGCCGGCACCACCTCAAACCCGCGGTCGATGATCTTCTGTGCCAGGAACTGGTGTGCAAAGGGGTTGAACTTCAGGAAGATCTCACCCACGATGCCCACGGCGGGGATGTCCTTGTCTGCCGTGATGTCGTCAAACTCCTGAGCGGCCTGTGCGATGAGGTCCATCAGCTTGTCGGCGTTGTTGTCGAGGATGGGCTGGTTGGCCAGGCGCATGTACTTGTCGCGCAGGGCCACAGCCGCGTTGGCGGCGTTGCCCACAGGCAAGGCGTGCTCAGGCTTGAGGCGCGACACCGAGGCGTGAAACATCTTCGAGATGGCATCGCCGTAGAGGAAAGTGGTCACGATGATGGCCGCATACTTCACCCACGGTATGTCCATCTCATCGCTTTGCGTGCGGTCTTCCGAGGCGCTGGTCGACACGCCGAGCGTGATGAGCGGCACCTGGCTGAACCCGTTGGCGTCCATGGCTCGCCGTATGAGGGCCGCATAGTTGGTGGCGCGGCACTGGCCGCCCGTCTGGCTCATGGCCACGGATATCTTGTCGGGGTCGTAACGGCCCGACCGCAGCGCCTTGACGATGTCGCCGATGATGAGTGTGGCGGGATAGCATATCTCGTTGTTGGCATATTTCAGTCCGAGCTCGGCACTCTCGGCGTCGCTCATGGGCAGCACCTCCACGTCAAAGCCGATGGTGTGGCAGAGCGAGGTGAGCACGGGCGTCAGGTATTCGGTGAAGTAGGGCGCGAGAATGTGTCGTTTGGCCGCACCCCTCATGGGCCTTGCGGCAAAGGGCTGGAGGGCTGGCTGTGCCTTGGCGACGGTCTGCCCGCGCAGCGACTCGATGAGCGAGCGTACGCGTAGCTTCAGGCTGCCGATGTTGCTCACGTCATCGATCTTGAGCAGGGTGAACGGCTTGCCATGGTTTTGCAGGATGGCGCGCAGCTCGTCTTGTATGAAGGCATCGGGGCCGCAGCCAAACGAGGTCATCTGCACCAGTTGCACATCGCCCGGCTGCTCGGCGCACCATTGCGCCGCCTTGATGATGCGGTTCATGTAGGCCCACTGCCTGACGAGGTAGGTCTCGCCCGTGCCCGTGGTGGTGTCGCCGCGCACGATGTCGTCGGAGATGACGTTCACGCCCAGCGAGGCGATCATCTCCGAGAGCTTGTGCTGGATGAGCGGGTCGGCATGGTAGGGTCGTCCCACGAGCAGTATGGTGAGCCGTCCCTGCCGCCTGCTGTCCTCGAGGATGTCGTGTGCCCGTTGGCGCAGTGCCGTGGCATGGCGTTCCTGTGCCGCCACCGCCTTGTAGAAGGCACGGCGTATGGTGTCCTTGTCCACGCCCAGCCCCTTGAGGTAACGGCTCACTTGCCGGTGGAGCAGCCGCAGGTCGCTGAAGTTGATGACGGGTGAGTCGACACGTTTCTTCAGCGTCATGGCGCTGCGGATGACATCCGAGTAGGCGGCCACGATGGGACAGTTGTAGCTGTTGGTGTTGCGCTCGTCGTCCTGCCGTTCGAGCACCACGTAGGGCATGAAGATGAATGACACGTCACTCTGGTCGAGCTCGTTTATGTGCGCATGCACCAGTTTGGCCGGGAAGCAGATGTTGTCACTCATCACCGTGTGCAGGGCCGCCTCGTAGTGCGGGAAGGTGCTCTCGCTGCTGAGCGTCACCTGCATGCCGGCCTCGGTGAAGAGTGTGAACCAGAAGGGGTAGTCCTCATAGATGTTGAGCGCGCGGGGTATGCCGACGCGCAGTTGGCCCTTGGCCAGCGGCTGCTGCGGGTCGGTGGGCAGGCAGACGCCGGGCCACGGCTGTATCACCTTCTGCTCGAAGATGTTGTGTCCCTTCACAGCGTGGTCGCCCTTGTTGTTGAAGACGCGCTCACACTTGTTGCCCGAGTAGAAGCGGCGATGGCCGCCAAAGTCGTACATTGTCACCGCGCAGTGGTTCTCGCAGCCCTTGCAGCCCAGCAGGCGCGTGTTGTAGGCCGAGAGCGTCAGCAGGTCGCCGATGGTGCGCGTCTCCCTTGTCTCTTCGGAGTTGTGGGCCAGGGCGTGCAGGGCATGGAGCGCGCAGCCGTAGGCACCCATCATCTCGGGCATGTTGCTTCGTGCCACGCGGGTGTGGGTCAGCAGTTCGAAGGCACGCACCACCGAGTCGTTTTTCATCGTGCCGCCCTGCACCACGATCTTTCCTCCGAGGTCGTCGTTGCCACGTAACTTCAGCACCTTATATAGACAGTTGCGCACGACCGAGTAGGAGAGCCCCGCCGCAATGTCGGCCACCGAGGCACCTTCTCGCAGCACCTGTTTCACCTTCGAGTTCATGAAGACCGTGCAGCGTGTGCCGAGGTCGCATGGCTTCTGTGCGCGGCACGCCAGCTGAGCGAAGTCGGCCACGCCGTATCCGAGGCCCTTGGCGAAGGTCTGTATGAACGTGCCACAACCTGAAGAGCAGGCCTCGTTGAGCTCCATGCGCACCACGGTGCCCCGGTCCACGAAGATGGCCTTCATGTCCTGTCCGCCGATGTCGAGGATGAACGACACGTCGGGCATCAGTCGTGCGGCTGCCCGGTAGTGGGCCATGGTCTCGATGATGCCGCTGTCGAGGCCAAAGGCAGTCTTGATGAGTTCCTCGCCATAGCCCGTGGTGCACGATCCCACCACCTTCAGGTCGGCATGGGCTTTGCGGGCTGCATCCTGCAGGCGCTGGAAACCGTCTTTCACGGCCTTGATGGGATTGCCGAGGTTCATCGAGTAGTCGGCGAACACAATCTGGCCCTCCTCTCCCTCGTCGGCCCGCACGGCCACAATCTTGGTGGTGGTGGAGCCGGAGTCGATGCCGATCACCACGCGCTCCTCGCCGTGGCGCATGGGGTGTATGGGGGTGGTGTGCCGGTCCTTGTGGATGAGCCACTCGGTGTGCTCCGCCTCGTCGCGGAAGAGAGGTGGCAGCTGCTCCTCCTGGGGCATGTTGTCGATTCTGCAGGAACCGCAAGACGCACTCCTGCGTGAGGCCTGTGCTCGTCCGGAGAAGGTCTGGCGCAGTTGCGACAGTGTGACCGCCTGCCCCCTCGCTGCCCGGATGGCGCACCCCAAGGCAGGGATGAGGTTGCCCTCCGGCAGGACAATGAAGTCGTCGGTGTGCATCTTCAGGTAGTCGGCAAAGGCTTTGCGCAGGGCAGGCAGGAAGGTGAGCGGTCCGCCACAGAGCAGGATGGGAGGCGCAAAGTCGCATCCGTGGCTCAGTGTGGTCACCGTCTGCACGGCAATGCTGTGGAAGATGCTGGCCGCGATGTCTGCCTCGGGCAGGTTGCGGGCCATGAGGTTCTGTATGTCTGTCTTGGCGAACACACCGCAACGGGCTGCCATGGGGTAGACGGTGGTGGCCTGCAGGGCCAGCTCGCTCATGTGCTGGTTGTCGCAACCCATGAGTACGGCCATCTGGTCGATGAAGGCACCCGTGCCACCGGCGCAGTTGCCGTTCATGCGCAGCTCCATACTCTTGCCGTTGAAGAATACCACCTTGGCGTCCTCGCCGCCGATGTCGATGAGGGCCTTGGCTTCTGGATGGCGGTGGCGCGCATAGACGGTGGCGGCCACGACCTCCTGCACAAAGGGCGCCTGCAACTGCTCGGCTGTAGCCATGCCCACCGATCCGGTGACGGTGACGCTGAGCGGGCAGTCGCCCAACAGCTTCTCCATGTCGTCAAGATACGCCATCACGAGCTCGTTGACCTTGGCGTTGTGGCGTTCGTAGCGAGAGTAGACCAGGGCATCGTGCTCGTCCACCACGGCAACCTTGGCTGTGGTGGAGCCCACGTCGAGCCCCATCCTGTATGTTCCTTGCATGATACTCCTTTTATGGTTTCAATATGCAAAGATAGTGGTTTTTTGACACCTAAAGGATATTCGCCGCCCTTTTTTTGGCTTATCCGGCATTTGGAGTAATGAGACCGTTGCATTCACCCCCAGTGCAAGGGCGTCATCATTCCAATTTCTGTAAATGCTTCAGAAAGCATGCGCTTGAACGACAATGGAGATCATATAGACAATGCGCAATCTTCTGAAGAAAACGGACAATGTATATAAAAAAACAGGCGTTATTTTCAACTTCCAAATATTTTGTCCGAAATACGCGATTTTTCGACACTTTTCATAATTGGCTGATAATTAGGGATTTATAAAATTTGCGGTTTTATTAAGCATAAAAAGTAAATACTTTTCATCAAAGAATACCCTTTATCGTGTTGCGATATACCCTTTATCATGATGCGATTAACGCTTAATCGCATCGCGATATACCCTTTATCGCAACATAAAATACCCTTTATCGCAAAATTACCCCACGCAAATCGCGGCGCGACCGACAGAAAACGCCATTTTCGCGCTCTATTTCAGTGGTCTTCCGTGACCAGCTTTTTGACCAAAAAGCATTACAAGAACGATTTAGCGCGATGAGTATGCGGTTCATGCATGTCATGGGCGAAAGATGAGAGATCCGTGTCATCTGTGGGCGGTTTCTGCCAGTGCTCCCACCCGGGATTTTAGTTCTCCCACGGATACTACAGATTGACACGGATGGAGTTGTTGCGATGCAGTAGCCTGCAGCAAGCTGCCGGGTGATGCATGCCATAGGCGAAAGGTGAGAAATCTGTGTCAATCCGCGTTATCCGTGGGAGATAGTTAAACCGCTTACGAGTATGGGAGTGTCAGCTCTTGCCGTACCGCAAACTTGTGGATTTGCTGGTCTCTCCATACATCGGATAGCTGGTTGCATGGACGGATGCCGTCGTTCTGCAGGAAGCTATCGGTAGGTTATCTTACCTTGTATCCCCACATACCATAATAGAAGATGAAGAGGAAGCAAGGCACGCACACCCAATAGCTGGCCTGGTAGCCGAAGGCGTCGACGACGAGGCCCTGCACCCACGGCATGACAGCACCGCCCGCCATGGCCATGGTGAGGAGTGACGAACCACTCTTGGTGAACTTGCCCAAGTCGGCCATGGCCAGTGGCCACAGCGACGGCCACATCAGTGAGCAACCGATGGCCATGAAGAAGATGCAATAGACGGAGACATTGGGCGTGGGGATGACTGCCACCAGTATTGAACCGATGACGGCGATGACAGCACAGATGCGCATGGCGGAGTCTTGTTTCAGATACTTGGGAATGAAGACGATGCCACAGATGTAGCCCACCACCATGCCGATGGAGGGGATGAAGCCCCAGTTGTCGCCAGCCAGGCTGAGCGCCTTGGCATAGTCGTTGGCCGTGGCGAGCGAGATGGTCTCTACGCCCACATAGAGGAAGAGTGCAAGACAGCCTAACAGCAGATGGGGGAACTGCAGGACGCTGGTTTTGCCCTCAGCGTAGGGACAAGCGGGTGCGGAGTTGTCTGTGCTCTCTTCCTCACCGGCTGCCTTGACCTCAGGCAGCGGAGCCAGGAGCGCGATGACACCGAGCGCCACGAAGATGCCGATGATGATGCCAAAGGGCAGGTAGAGGTCGGGCATCTGGATGTCCTTGATGCCCTTGCCAATGACATAGGTGATAAAGGCGGTGGTGGCAGGCCAGGCCAGCTTGTTGCAGATGCCCATGCACGAGATGCGGCGCGCGGCGCTCTCCAGGGGGCCGCAGATGGTGACATAGGGATTGACGGATGCCTGCAGCACGCAGTTGGCGGCGCCACTGATGAAACTGGCGATGAGGAACCACGTGAGCGATTGCTCGCTGGCCGCCAGGATGAACAAGGCGAAAGCCACGGCGAAGATGGCAAACGAGAGTGCCATGGTGCGCTTGTAGCCGATGGCCTCGATGCACTTGGTGGCGGGTATGCCGAAGAGGAGGAACGGCACGAAGGTGGCGGCGAGAAGCAAGCTTGACGCGCCTGCCGACATGTCCATGGCGCCTTTCAGGACCGGCATGAGGAAGGAGTTGATGCCCAATGCGAAGCCAATGGAGAAAAAGAACAATCCCACAAAGGCCAGGGGGACAAATAATGTTTTGTTGTTTGTCATAAGAAATGTGTGTTATTAGGTTTGATTGTTTGTCGGGATAATGCGTCTGGCGTGGCAGTGGGGTAGTGTGTGCCCTCTGTTGTGCCACCTGGAGCCTATGGCAGCCGACCTGTCAGGAGGAGCGTGAAGCAGCGCTTGTACTCTTCCACCATACGGTCATGTCCCTCCTGCTGGAAGTGGCGCTTGAACACGTCGGTCTTTGCGAATGCGGGGTAGATCTCTTCGCAATGGTTGACCATCATCATCTTGATGTCTCGTGGGTCGAGGGCATCAGCGTCGGTCGGTGACAACTGGCCGAGGGCAAACTGCCGGAAAAACAGTCGGATGTCGTCATGTAGGCTTTGGTTCATGGTGTAAAATTACAAAAAAGATTAATAAGTCGGTGCGGAAAGCCGAAAAAAATCCGAGAAATCACGAAATCGGGTGCGCCTCATCCTCTTGCTCCGACGGGTGATGCTCGGCCATATTGTGGATGTTGCGCATGAGGCCTTCATATTTGGCCCGTTTCACGGCCGATCCCTTGAAGAGCCTGCGGTAATCGTCGACACTGAGTTGTTCCCACTGCTGCCGCGTCATCGAGAGAAGGTCGTCGCTGGGCTGAAACTCGGCGATGCTCGTCGGGCGGGCAAACCGGTTGTAGGGACAGGCCAGTTGGCAGCGGTCGCAACCATAGATGAAGTCGCCCATCTTCTCCTTGGCTACATCGCTCAATTCGCCCCGGTTCTCGATGGTCTGGTAGGATAGGCACAAGCCAGCGTCGAAGTCGTGGTCGTCCGCCAAGGCATGGGTGGGACAATGGTCCACACAGCGGTGACAGCGCCCACAGTGGTTGGCCATGGGATGGTCGTACTCCAGTTCGAAGTCGAGGAAGAGTTCGCCGAGGAAGAATTCACTGCCCGCCTTGGGGATGATGAGCAGATTGTTGCGCCCGATCCATCCGAGGCCCGCCTGCACAGCCCAATAGCGCTCTATGACCGGTCCGCTGTCGACAAAAGCCCGATAGGTGATCTCGTGTCCCAGCAGGCCGGAGATGTAGGCGGCCAGTCGGTGGATGCGTTGCTTCATCACGTCATGGTAGTCCTTGCCCAGGGCGTAGGCTGCTATCTGCGGTTGCCCGGGGGCCAGTCGCCGCTTGGGCGCATAGTTCATGGCCAGTGACACGATGCTCTTGAGCCCGTCCATGAGCAGACGCGGGTCGAGCCGCTTGTCCAGGTAATGGGTCATGTAGTGCATCTCTGCATAGCGTCCCTCGTCGAGCCAGCGGCGCAGGCGCCTCTCCTCCTGCTGGCTCACCCGTCCCGCCGGTGCCATGCCACAGGCCGAGAAGCCCAGTTCGGCGGCTTGGGCCCTGATGAGCGATGTCAGGTCTTGTTTTGTGAGTGCCATGCCTGTCATTCGATGGTCTTGAAGGCATAGCCCTGCTCCTGCAACCATTCCAAGGCCTGGGGCAGGGCCGTGTGGAGCTTGTCGATGCTCTTGAGCGAGTCGTGGAAGGTGATGATGGATCCGTTGCGTGCGTATCTTTTCACATTGCGCACCACATCGTCGGCCGTCAGCCACTTGGAGTAGTCACGGGTGACAAGGTCCCACATCACAATCTTGTATTTGCGGCACAACCACCAGTAGACCGAGTGACGCATACATCCGTGAGGCGGACGGAAGAGGTGAGCCCCGATGAGGTCGTTGGCCTTTTCGGTGTTGAGGGCGTAGGTGAGGGTCCAGTGCTTGAAGGAGCCCATGTGGTTGAATGTGTGGTTGCCCACCTGATGGCCCTCGGCCACGATCTGATTATAGAGGTCATGGTGGCGGAGCACGTTCTCGCCCACCATGAAGAAGGTCGCCTTGGCATGATAGCGTCTCAGTGTGTCGAGGATGAATGGGGTCGACTCGGGTATCGGCCCGTCGTCAAACGTCAAGTAGACGGCCCGTTCCTTTGGGTCCATGCGCCACAAGGCATGTGGGTAGAGCCATCTCAGCCATTTGGCCGGTTGTTCTATAATCATAGATTCTCTCTATTTGATGAAACCTTAAAGCGCCTGGCAAGCGAAGAACCGCTGCATAGGCAGGGCTCTTCGCCGTCAGGCGCTCTCTTATTATTGGTTGTTTGTTGTAATCAACTTACATCATCTGCCCGCCCTTGCCGATGTACTGGTTGAGCTTGCCCTGAATCTCGGCGTTGCGCTTGTTGGCGAGGCTCGGATTGAGGTGCTTGGTCAGTTCATTGGTCTGGTTGAGGATGGTCAGGTTGATCATGAAGTCGCGGTTGGCCGACATGAAGCGCTGTCCCTCGAGTGTGAGGTAATAGTTCGCATATTGGTCAGCATCTTTCCAGATGCCATTGATGAGGCTCATCGCTTTCTGCGTCTTGCCCAGTGCCGCATAGGCCTGTGCAAAGTCGAGCGCGCCGCTCATGTAGTTCATCGGGATGTTGTAGGCGGGAATCTCCTTCTCACCCTTCTGCAGCACCTTCAGCGCCTTGTCTTGCTTGCCCTCGGCGATGAGGCTCAGGGCCAGTTGGCCGAAGAGGCGGCGGTGTGTGTAGCACATGCGCATCAGCGTCTCGTCGATGTAAAGGCCGGGCGTGCTCAGGCCACCATAACGATAGCGGAACATGAGGTTGTTGTACATCTTCTCGGTGTCGATGGTCTTGGCACCCTTAACATTGGTGAGGAATGGTGTGACGCGATAGGCCAAGCCCTCCTGCACGAAGTTGTCACCGAGGTTCATGTAAGCACTCTGCGCCACCGTCGTGGCGATGTAGACCGGGCGTGTCCAGTCGCACTGAGAGATCATCTCAAGCATCATCAAGTCGTTCTTGTAAAGAGCGTTCTTGCCAGCCAGGGAGATGACCATGCGGTCGGGGATGGTGTCGGTGGCCATGAGCATGCCACTCTTCTTGACGGCCTCCTTGTCCACCGTGATGTAGAGCGTGTCGGTCGGTATGACGTGCATGTCAGGGTTCTTGGAACGCACCCAATACTTCATGATGTTGGAGACCTCAAAGGGATTGTCGCCAAACTGCGCCTTGGCAGCCACGGGGTCCTGTTTGTAGAAGTCGAGCACCTGCTGCTTGAGGTTGGGAGCCACCTCCACTATCTCATTGGTGCCGGCGCAATAGTCGGTTCTCGGCCATGAGATGGGCACCGAGGGCGAGTTGTAAGCCGGGCGCTTCATCTGGTCGATGTACCAGTCGGTAGCCAGGTAAGAGAGGTTGCAGACACGGGCATCGGTACGCACGCCCTCAGTCTCCTGGTTGTACCACAATGGGAAGGTGTCGTTGTCACCATTGGTGAAGATGATGGGGTTGCCTTTGTCTTGCAGCGTCATGAGGTAGTTGCGGCCGAAGTCGCGACAGGTGTAACGGCCCGAGCGGTCGTGGTCGTCCCATGTCTGGCTGGCCATCTGGACAGGTACCAGCAGGCATACCAGTCCCACAAGGGCGGCTGACACAGCGTTGTTGACCTTCAAGTAGCGCTTGAGCAAGTCGATGATGGCAGCCACACCCATGCCACACCAGATGGCGAAGGCATAGAAGGAACCCGCGTAAGCGTAGTCGCGCTCACGAGGCTCGACAGGTGTCTGGTTCAGATAGATCACGATGGCGAGACCCGTCATGAAGAAGAGGAAGAACACCACCCAGAACTGGCGGATGCCGCGGCGACCGCGGAAGGCTTGCCAGAAAAGACCGATGAGGCCCAAGAGAAGCGGCATGCAGTAGAACACGTTGTGTCCCTTGTCGTTCTTCAGCTCATCCGGCAACTTGCTCTGGTCGCCCAGGCGGGCGTTGTCGATGAACGAGAAGCCTGTGATCCAGTTGCCATGCTCCAGCTCACCGTTACCCTGGATGCCGTTCTGGCGTCCGGCAAAGTTCCACATGAAGTAGCGCCAATACATGAAGTTGCACTGGTAGGAGAGGAAGAACTTGATGTTGTCAAGCTGCGAAGGCACCTTGACCATGATGTTCTCACCGCAGCGGTCGTAGGGAACCTCCGTGCCGTCGACACCACCCAGCCACGACTCATAGTCCTTGGCATGCTTGGGGTCGAACATACGGGGGAAGAACATGTTCTGTGCGTATACGTACTTGTCCTTGTGTGTGACCACAAAGTAGGAATCCTTCTCGTTGGGCGATGTCTTCTCCTTACGGCTATAGACGGGAGCGCCCTCGCTCATGACGGGCTTGCAGTAGTTGCCTTCCTGCTGGAGCTTCACCTGTGAGGTGTAAGCCTGGCCATAGAACAACGGCTTGTCGCCATACTGGTCACGGCTCAGGTAAGAGCCCAGGGTGAAGATGTCTTCCGGTGAGTTCTGGTCCATCGGTGGATTGGCCACTGAGCGAATCACGATCAGCGCATAGCTGGAATAGCCAATCATCAGCATGAGCATGCAGAGAAGCACGGTATTCTTCAGGCGGGAAGAGACCAGGTAGACCGGTTTCTTCTCGACAATCTTCCTGCGGTTGAGCACGAAAGCCACAACGGCCAGCACGATGATGCCGATGACCACTGCACTCCAGCCATAGCCGTAGAAGGGAACGCCCAGGAGGGCAAACGCCAGCAGGAACGAGATGTTCTCACGCTTCTTGCTTTGACCCATGTAGCTCTCGTAGATGGCCCAGATGGTAGCGGCCACCAAGAGGATGATGTAGATGATGAGGCCCGTGTTGAAGGGCAAGCCGAGCACATTGACAAACAGCAGCTCAAACCAGCCACCCACGGTGACAATGCCGGGCACGACACCATAGAGCACGGCCGCCACCAGCACGAATGAGATGAGGAGCGCGATGAGCGAGCCCTTTGTCTCGACGTTGGGGAAGCGGCGGTAGCAATAGACCAGCACGATGGCCGGCAAGCACAGCAAGTTGAGCAGGTGCACACCGATGGAAAGGCCCGTCATGTAGAAGATGAGCACCAGCCAACGGTCGGCGTGAGGCTCGTCGGCATGGTCTTCCCACTTCAAGATAAGCCAGAACACAATGGCAGTGAAGGCCGACGAGTAAGCGTAGACCTCACCCTCAACAGCCGAGAACCAGAAGGTGTCGGAGAAGGTGTAGATGAGGGCGCCTACCAGACCGCTGGCCTCGATGGCGATGGTCTTGCTGAGCGTCAGGCTGTCCCAGTCCTTCACGATGAGCTTGCGCGTCAGGTGCGTGATGGTCCAGAACAGGAACATGATGGTCGTGGCCGAGAGCAGTGCGCTCATCGTGTTGACCATGCGTGCCACCTCACTGGGGTCGCTCACAAAATGGCTGAACAGGTTGGCCGTCAGCATGAAGAAAGGTGCCCCGGGTGGGTGACCGATCTCGAGCTTGTAGCCCGTGGTGATAAACTCAGGACAGTCCCAGAAGGATGCTGTCGGCTCAATGGTGGAACAATAGACAAAGGCGGTGACAAGAAATGCCAACCAGCCTAACACATTGTCCACTAATCTGTACTGTTTCATTTATTGTGTGACTATTTTTTGAATTGCCAATCCTAAATTGCAAAGTTAATAAAAAGAGGAGAGAGTATCCGCAATTATCTCCTATTTTTTAGTTTTTTTTATTAGATGGGTGCTATTTTTGCTTGAGGCTTTTGCCTATGCGGGAAGTTCGCTCTCTCTTGCCCCTGTCGTGGATGGAAGGGGAGTCACTCTTCGATCTCTTGCAAAGAACGTACAAAGTTGTTGAAGAAGTTGCTCACCGTCTCCAAAGGCGCATAGGTGATGTAACGAAGGCTGCGTCGGAGGTTGCGTCGGAGTAGCGTCGAGTTGTTTTGCACAAAACCCGTGCTGAGTTGTCTGAAATGCCACTCCTCTGCCGTGTCGTAGGCACTGTGGGTCACTGAGCGAAGCACCAGTTTGTTGGCTGACGATTCCATGTGTCTCACAAAGGGCAGCTCATCTTGCTCGAAATTAAACACGGCCATGAGCATGGAGCCTTGCAGTTGCGCCATGCGTCTCATCTGTAGCTTGCCCAGCCATGTGTCGAGCTTCACGAAGTCTACGCGGTCGCCCTTGCTGCGCAGGTAACTGCCCAGTTCGATGATGCCACTCAGCATGGTGCCGTGGTTGAGCATCGACGACACGTTGCCGATGATGATCTTCAGCACGTTGAGAGCATCCACGTTGGTGTCAATGGCGTGTCGCTCGTTGTTCTCTATCTTGCTCAACCTATAGTTGAGAAACGGGTTGCTCAGTCGAGGCGCCACGATGGCTTCCTGCTGGGGAATATCCTGGTCGGCCAGTTCGCTTGGGATGTTCATCATCTTGTCGAACTGGTGATTCTTCACGCCCTTGAGCGCTGGTGTCTCCACATGCTGGGCGTGCACCATCTGGTTGAGCCTGCGCCATTTGAAGGCAGACATGGGTTCCAGCGGCTCATACTCGTTGAGCGCACCCGACCGCAACAGACGGAAGAAATTGCGTGTGATGATATTCATGTGTCTCATTTCTCCTTTCATCAACTGTATCTCTTCGGATATCTGAACAGTATGGCTGCCAGGGCTGCCACGCCGATAGCCATGGGGTAATAGAGGTAAGGCAAGATCTGCACGGGGTTGAGGTGTGCCAGGCCAGCTGCGAGCAACATCTGCACGCCATAGGGAATAAGCCCCTGCACCATGCATGAGAATGTATCGAGTATGCTGGCGCACTTGCGGTTGTCGACGCCGTAGCGGTCACCGATGCGCTTGGCGATGCTTCCCACGGTGAGGATGGCCACCGTGTTGTTGGCCGTGCACATGTTGACCATGCTCACCAGGGCGCCAATCGCCAGTTCCGCTCCCCGCTTGCCGCGCACATGCTTGGTGAGCGCATTGATGATGAAGTCGATGCCTCCATTCTCCCGGATGATTTCCAGCATGCCTCCTGCCATCATGGCGATGATGATGAGCTCGCCCATGCTGGTGATGCCCTGTCCCATGGCTGTGAGCCAATCGAAAAATCCGTAAGAACCCTTGGCCATGCCGATGATGCCGCAAAGGATGATGCCCAAGACCAGCACGGCCATGACATTCATTCCGCAGATGGCGGCTATGAGCACGGCGAGATAGGGGAGCACCTTCACATAGTCGGTGCTGGGCAGCTGGCTCGGCGCATGCATGTCGCTGCCCATGAAAGCATAGACAACGAGGATGAGCACGGCGGCTGGTACCACAATGAGCGAGTTGACCCGGAACTTGTCACTCATTTTGCACCCCTGTGTCTGTGTGGCCACGACGGTTGTGTCGGAGATGAACGAGAGGTTGTCGCCAAAATAGGCCCCGCCCACGATGACCGCAGTCATCAACGGCACGCTTTGCCCGGTGCCAGTGGCGATGCCTGCTGCGATGGGGACCAAGGCGACAACCGTTCCCACGCTTGTGCCAATGGAGATGGAGATGAAGCATGAGGCAACGAACAGTCCTGGGAGCAACATGCTGGCGGGCAATGCGCTCAGTGCCAGGTTGACCGTGGAGTCGATGGCGCCCATGGCCTTGGCCGAGGCGGCGAACGCTCCGGCCAGCACATAAATCCACAACATGAGTAGCAAGCTGCTTGAGCTGGCACCGCGACTGAAGATGTCTATTCGCTTCTTAAGCGGGAAACCGCCCGAGATGGCAATGGCATAGACGCTCGCGATGAGAAACACCACGGTCATCGGCACCTTGTAGAAGTCTCCTGCGATGATGCTCAGTGCCAGGTATAAGACGATGAAAAGAAATAATGGCGACAAGGCCAACAATCCTTTTAATTTCATTTTGTTCTTTGTAATCTCCACATTATATTATATGTGTAGCGTGATAACGTCATGCATGTGTCTATCTGTCTGCGTGCGGCTCCGCACCTTGTTTATAGCGTCACGCCATTCTTGAATATGGCAATCTCACGGTAGCCATTCTGTTCGTTTCGGGTGCGTTGCCCGTTTGCGATGGCCACGACCTGACGTGTGAGCTGCTTGACCAGATCATGCATTGCCGTTCCTTGGAGCAAGGCTCCCGCGTTGAAGTCAATCCAATTGGCCTTGCGGGAGGCAAGTTGGCTGTTGGTGGCTATTTTCATCGTGGGCACGAAGGTGCCAAAGGGCGTGCCGCGTCCCGTGGTGAAAAGCACCAGTTGGCATCCTGCCGCGGCCAGGGCGGTGGATGCCACCAAGTCATTGCCTGGCGCAGACAGCAGGTTGAGGCCGTGTGCGCAAAGCCTGTCTCCGTAGTCCAACACGCCAGTCACGGCTGCGCGTCCGCTCTTCTGCGTGCATCCAAGCGCCTTGTCTTCGAGTGTGGAGATGCCTCCGGCCTTGTTGCCAGGCGACGGATTCTCGCCGACGGGCTCGCCATGCGATAGGAAGTATTGCTTGAAGTCATTGACAAGATGCACTGTTTGTTCGAACAGTTGTGGCGTCTTGCAGCGATTCATGAGGATGGTCTCTGCACCGAACATCTCTGGTACCTCCGTCAGGATGGTCGTGCCACCCTGTGCCACCAGGAGGTCGGAGAACTCACCGACCAGCGGGTTGGCCGTAATGCCACTGAAGCCATCGCTTCCTCCACATTTCAGTCCCACACGTAGCGTGCTGATAGGCACTACCTCGCGACGGTCCTGGCGCACCGTGTCGTAGAGTTGGCGCAACAGGCGCATGCCCTCTTCCAGTTCGTCACCATCAACCTTTTGCGTCACCAAGAGTTTGATGCGTTCATGGTCATAATCGCCAAGCATCTTCATGAAGGCGTCAGGCTGATTGTTCTCGCATCCCAACGACAAGACCAGGACACCTCCCGCATTGGGATGGAGACAGATGTCGCGCAACACTTTGCGGGTGTTCTCGTGGTCGCCGCCCAGTTGGGAGCAGCCGTAATTGTGATGCCAGGCGTGAACGGCGTCTATACCCTCAAGGTGTGTTTCCGTTTCCAGCATCTTTGCCAGGCGCTCGGCTGTTCCATTCACACACCCCACTGTGGGCACAATCCACAGTTCGTTTCTCGCGCCCACTTCGCCATTCTTGCGCCGATAGCCCATGAACGTTGTAGGCACGTCGTCATCAAGATGCGCATCGAGGGTTGTGTCGATGGGGGTGTAGGTGTATGTGAGAGTGCCGCTAAGATTGGTCTTCAGGTTGTGCTCATTGACCCATTGGCCGGAAATGAGGTCTTCGGCGGCGTGTCCGATGGGGTAACCATACTTGATAATGTCTTCACCTTCTCGAGTGTCCTTGATGAGGATTTTGTGTCCGGCAGGCGTGTCTTGCAAGACGGTCGTCTCCTGACCGTTCACGACTATTGTTTCTCCCTTGCGAAAGGGACGTAGACACACGACGACCGTGTCCTTGACGTTGATCTTGATGAATGATGTTTCACTCATATCTGTTCGACTTGATATGTTTTTTTTGTGGCTGGTGGTTTAGAGTCTGTATGTGGCTTCATTAGAGCTGCATACGACGATAGAAGTCCACGTTCTCCTTGGTCAGTAGCTCAATGGGCATGTAGTTGACGGGTTCCACTTTGTTCTTCAGCACAATGGCGCGGAACAATGCGTCGATGCAGCAGTATCCCTGTTGGTAGGCGTGCTGTGCAATGAGGAAAGATATGCTTCCCATGCGCAGGCAGTCAGCGTTCTTGCCCACCATATCGTAGCCCATGATTTGCACGTCGCGGCGATTGGTCCGCAAGAGAAATTCACCCATGATGTGCGCCTTTGAGCCCAAGGTGATACAGTGGTGTATGTGCGGGTGCTGCTTGAAGCACTCCTCCAGCAGTTTGTCATATTGTGCATGTGTGGCGTCGACGGGTAGCTCAAGGTTGATGATTTGTGTGTCAGGGAAGTGGTCGTGCATGTAATGTCTGAATCCCACCTCACGGTTGTCCTGCTGCTTGCTTACCACTCGTCCGTTCTTGGTGAGCTTCATCAGGATGATTTCTTTTTCCCTGTTGGCGATGAGCATGAGCATGCGGGCGGCAAAATAGCCGCTGGAGAAAGAGTCCTGTCCGTAGAAGGCCAAAGGCTTGAGGTCGGGCATGTAGGAGTCGAGCATCACAAAGGGGATGCCCTTCTCGTGGAGCTGGTCTGTAAAAGCCCTTGTCACGTCAAGGTCAGATGGCACAATGACAAGACCGTCGGGGTTGGCCTTTAGGCACTCTTGCGATACCTGGGCGAACGAGTTCTCGTCAAACCGCTTGTAATACTTGATGTTTGCCTCGATGTGAAAGTCGCGACGTGCCTCTACGGCCATCTCGATGCCTTCTTCGATTTCCTCCCAATAGGCCACCTGCTCATGCTTGGGGATGAGTGCGTAGAAGGTGTACGACTTGTTGTAGGCCAGCGCCGAGGCGTACATGTTGGGCTGGTAGTTCATCTCCTTGAGCGCTTCCTCCACTTTCTTGCGTGCCGATTCCGACACGTTGGGACGTTCGTGCAGCACTCTATCCACCGTGCCTACCGACACACCCGCCCTGATGGCTATGTCCTTGATTCTTATTTTTTCTGTCATTGGCTACCTTAATTTTCATGTGCAAATGTAACAATAAAACTTGGATTGTGCGAAAGCACAGCGATGATATTTGAACAAAAAAGTTCTTTTTGGGCGAAATATTTCATGTTTTGGAAAAATATAGCTATTTTTGCGAGTTGAAAAGGGGTGAACTCCATTGCAAGATGTCTCTTGGGACATGCATTGCTGTTTGCTCCAATCTTTGCGAAACATCCAAACATTAAAAATATAAACATATCAAAAATGGCAAAAATCGTAACATTAGGCGAGATTATGTTGCGCTTGTCTCCCGAGGGCAACGACCGTTTCATCCAGACTGACCATTTCCGCATCATCCCCGGTGGCGGCGAGGCAAACGTGGCTGTGAGCCTTGCCAATTATGGTCATCAGGCTTACTTTGTCACCAAACTGCCGATTCACGAGATTGGGCAGATAGCCGTCAACGCGTTGCGCCGTTATGGCGTTGACACGCGCTTCATTGCCCGCGGTGGCGATCGTGTGGGCCTTTATTATGCCGAGACGGGTGCCTCCATGCGTCCGTCTAAGGTTATCTACGATCGCGCTCACAGTTCCATCGCCGAGGCAGACCCTTCCGATTTCGATTTCGATGCCATCATGGAGGGTGCCCAGTGGTTCCACTGGAGCGGCATTACGCCCGCCATCTCAGACAAGGCGGCCGAGCTGACGCGTCTTGCCTGCGAGGCTGCCAAGCGACATGGTGTCACAGTGTCAGTCGACCTCAACTTCCGCAAGAAGCTGTGGACCTCTGAGAAAGCAATCTCTGTGATGCGTCCTCTTATGAAGTATGTGGATGTTTGCATTGGCAATGAGGAGGATGCTCAGCTCTGCTTAGGCTTCAAGCCCGATGCAGATGTGGAGGGCGGTAAGACCGATGCCAGCGGATACCACAAGATTTTCGAACAGATGAAGAAGGAGTTCGGCTTCAAGTATGTGGTCTCCACTTTGCGTGAGAGCTATTCAGCCACTCACAATGGCTGGAAGGCTCTGATTTATGACGGCAAGAACTTCTACGAGAGCAAGCATTATGACATCGACCCCATCATTGACCGTGTGGGTGGCGGCGACAGCTTCTCCGGAGGCTTGATCCATGGCATGTTGAAGTATGAAGGCGACCAGTCGAAGGCTTTGGAGTTTGCGGTGGCTGCCTCGGCACTGAAGCATACCATCCCGGGCGACTTCAACCTGGTGAGTGAGAGTGAGGTGCTGAGCCTGGCCGGTGGCAATGCCAATGGCCGCGTGCAGCGGTAAGAGAGCGTAGGCATGGCTTGTGCTTCGCTTCATGTAGAACCGAAGATGTCGAGCGGCCTCTGAAGTTAAACATTAGTAATCAAATCAATAACAATGGCAAAGTTTAATAAGGTTCAGGTTATCACCGCCATGAGAGAGACGGGTATGGTGCCTGTGTTTTACAATAAGGATGTAGAAGTATGCAAGCACGTCATCAAGGCTTGTTATGACGGTGGTGTTCGCGTGTTTGAGTTCACCAATCGTGGCGACTTCGCCCATGAGATCTTTGGGGAGTTGGTGAAGTGGGCTGATGCGGAGTGCCCCGAGCTGATTCTCGGAGCCGGCACCGTGATCGACGCTCCCACGGCAGCCCTTTACCTTCAGCTGGGTGCCAATTTCATTGTGGGACCTAACTTCGTCCCAGAGATTGCCCCCGTGTGCAACCGTCGCCTGGTGCCCTATTCGCCAGGTTGCGGCAGCGTGACGGAGGTCAGCAACGCCCAGGCCGCAGGCTGTGATGTCACCAAGGTGTTCCCTGCCGGCAACGTGGGTGGTCCTTCTTTTGTGAAGAACGTTCTGGCTCCTCTTCGCTGGTCCAATATCATGGTGACGGGCGCTGTGAGCCCCGACAAGGAAAACCTCACTGAGTGGATCAAGGCTGGAGTGCTCTGTGTGGGCATGGGTTCCAAGCTCTTCCCGAAAGATGTGGTGGCCGCAAGCAACTGGCAGGCCATTACCGACAAGTGTGTGGAAGCCTTGGGCTACATCAAGGAGGCTCGCGCCTAAGTCCGCCCAGTTTGTGAGGCGCCCGCAGCAGCACGAGTGCTTGTGCTGGCGCTAACTTGCAAGTTAATATGCAATCGGTCATGCGAAAGACCCTAATCGGACCTTCTGCCTGACTGACAAACCATAGAGACCGGAGGATGGCTATGTGAGAGTCATTCTCCGGTTTTGTTTTTTTTGATTGATGCGTATAAAGGTTCTATTGGCAGGCATGGCCATCCTCATGGCTTGTGTTTTTTCAGCTTGTGGCAACGGCAATGAGCCCGAGGTCGACAAGCTGAACGAGATGTCGTATGCCTGGCACTATCGCAACCTCGACTCCACAAGGCAGTATGCGCAGCGCGCCCTTGAGTTCTCTTCTCACTACGACGATGGATATGCGGAGGCCCTCAACAACCTTGCCTTTGTCAGCCTGGCCAAGATGCAGTATGCCCAGGCCTTGCGGCAATTGGAGGAAGTGCAGGACAAGACAGACAACCAGATCGAGTTGCTTGTGGCGGATGTGCAACTGATGCGCCTTTGCCAACGCGAGAGCCGCAACAAGGACTTTTATGACTATCGCGAGCGTGCCGCCCGCCGCTTGCGCCGCATTCGCGAGGAAGGTGGCAACCTGTCGCCCCACCAGAAGCGGCGGATGATATACGCCGCTTCAGAATTTCGCATTGTCGCATCCACCTACTTTTATTATGTCGGTCTCGTCGACCAGTCGATTGGTGCCCTCTCCGAGATAGATCCGGAAGGCGGCATCCGGCAGGACACGGCCCAGATGTTGTGCTATTGGTACAACATCGGTGCGGGCGGCATCATCTCGGGCAAGCCGGCGGAAGCCATTGCCCAGGAGGAGTTTGAGTATCTCATGCGTTGTTTTGTGACGGCCCAACAGGGCGATTATCCCTATTGGGAGGCCCAAGCTTTGCAAGGCTTGAGCGAGCACCTGCAGCAACCTGAGCAACGCCAGCGTTTATTCAAGTCCAATCTACCCATTATCCAGTTTGTAAATATAGATGGCATGCCCGACTCTTTGCTCGCAGGCAATCTGGCCCAACGGGCCTTGGACCTGTTCACCCAATATGGTGATGTCTACCAGATGGCGGGAGCCAACCGCACCCTGGCCGAGTGCTACTGGCAGATCCGCGACTACCGTTCGGCTCTCATCTGTCTGACCCGTGCCCTACGACAAAGCAAGGCCATCAACCAAGCGCCCGACCTGGTGGCCTCCATCCGCGAGCAATTGTGCCTGGTCTATTCAGCTGTTGATGACAAGGTGAACAGCGATCGCAATCGCAACATCTACCTTGACCTGCAGGAGCAGACCCGGCAAGACCGTCTCTTGGAAGCCCGCGCCGACCAGCTTCGCAGTTCGTCACGGCAGCTTAACGTAATGCTTGCCGCTGTCATCTTCATGATACTGATAGTCGTGACCCTTCTGGTTGTGTTTGACAGGATGCGACGCCGCAGCGACGCAGGCTTCTCGCTTGACACCCTTTTGCAACCTCTTCGCCTATGGCAGCAACACAACGAAGAGCATAATGAGGAAGTGGAAGAGAACTATGAGGAGCTGCAGGAACAGATGGAAGTGGAACGCCAGCACCTTTCACAAAACAAACGGCGCAACTTGGAACAACGTGCCAAGATTCAGTTGGTGAACAGTGTCATGCCTTTCATCGACCGTATGGCCAATGAGGTGCACCGGTTGCTGGCCCATCATGACACCGACGCGGTGCGCCGACAGCGTTATGAATATATCACCGAGCTTACCGATACAATCAATGATTATAACAATGTGCTGACGCAGTGGATCCAGATGCGGCGCGGCGACATCCGGCTGAGCATTGAGAGCTTCCCCCTCCAGGCTTTGTTTGACATGGTGAGCCGAGGCAAGATGGGCTTCCGGTTGAAAGGCATAGACCTACAGGTGGAGCCTACCACAGCCATGGTGAAGGCCGACCGGACGCTGACCCTCTTCATGATCAACACCATTGCCGACAATGCGCGCAAGTTCACACCGTCAGGCGGACGGGTGACCATCTCGGCAGAGCAAACCGACACTTATGTGGAGGTGAGCGTCACAGACACAGGGCAAGGCATGACCGATGAGCAATGTGCGCACGTCTTCGACCGCACCTACACGGGCGGGCATGGCTTCGGCCTGAAGAACTGTTATGGCATCATCGAGAAATACCGCAAGATCAGTCGCATCTTCCAAGTGTGTGACATTCGGGTGGAGAGCGAGGTGGGGCGCGGCTCCCGATTCTTCTTCCGTCTTCCTAAGGGTGTCATGCGGTCGTTGGCAACGCTGTGTGTGCTTGCGGCAGGCATGGTGTGTGCGCCGTCGTCAGCCCTTGCCGGCCCCATTGATGCCCATGCCTTGGCCGAGCGATATGCCGACAGTGCTTATTTCTCCAACATCAACGGACACTATGAGCGTACCTTGATGTTTGCAGACAGTTGCCGCAGGTACGTGGCGCCCACCGACACCTCGGTCATCCTCGATGTGAGCAACGAGAGTGCGGTGGCTGCCCTGGCCCTTCATAAGTGGGATCTCTACCGCCATTATAATGAAGTCTATACCCGCTTGTTCCGCGAGGCATCCACCGACAACAGTTTGCCCAGTTACGTCCGCACCATGCAGCGAAGCGAGAGCAACAAGGTGGTGGCCATCATCCTCTTGGTGTTGCTGCTCATCGTCATCTTCCCGGCATATTACTATTTGTACTATCGCCATCTGCTCAACTACCGTTTCTGCATAGACCGCATCAAACGCATGAACCAGTTGTTGCTCGAGGACATTCCCGACAAGCAGAAATTGCGCGGCATAGAGGCGCTGGGCGACTTCAGTCAGGTGGACCTGACCGATGCCCACAAGAAGAACCTCACCGAGATAGTGGAAAAGATACGCGAGGCGCTGCATGTCACGATCGACCGCACATCAGCCCAGCAGGCTACTATCGAACTGGCTGGTGATGAGTTGCGCTGTCTCCAGTTGGAAACTGACAGGCTCCATGTGTCCAACAACGTGCTCGACAACTGTCTCTCCACGCTGAAGCACGAGACCATGTATTACCCCTCACGCATCCGACAGCTCATCGATGGCAGCGATGACAACCTCCTGAGCATAGCCGAGCTGACCGACTATTATCAAGCACTCTATGCCATCCTGTCTCAGCAGGCCATGAGGCAGATAGGCACCTTGCGCCTGGATGCCGAAATGTTCAGTTTCCTGTTTGACATCCTGCGCAAGCTCAACCAGAACGAGAAACCTCCCGTGGAACTGGCCCGTCGTGACAATCGCTACACCGAGGCCACCGTGCACATGACACGCCTGGCGCTCACCGACAGGCAGTGTCATGATCTCTTCACGGCCGGCACCGTGCATCTCGATTTCCTGCTCTGCCGGCAGATAGCGCGCGAGATGGGTGAGGCCACCAACCTCCGTGCGTGTGGCATAGCGGCCCATCGTGAGGACGACACGGTGGTCGTGCGCATCGTCATGCCTGCCGCCTGCGCCAAGTGGGTGGAATCATCAAGAACATCATGAACATTAAGACATCAACAGATATGAAAGACTTTAACATCATCATCGTCGAAGATGTGCCCCTCGAGCTCAAGGGCACCGAGGGCATTATCCGCAACGACATTCCCGAGGCCCACATCATCGGCACCGCCGACAGCGAGACCACATTCCGCAAGCTCATCAGGCAGCAGTTGCCCGACCTGGTGTTGCTCGACCTCGGGCTTGGCGGCTCCACCACCGTTGGCGTGGAGATATGCCGTCAGACCAAGGAGGAGCACCCGGAAGTGAAGGTGCTGATCTTCACGGGCGAGATTCTCAATGAGAAACTGTGGGTCGATGTGCTCGACGCCGGGTGCGACGGCATCATTCTCAAGACGGGTGAACTGCTGACGCGCAGCGACGTGGCCAGCGTGATGGACGGCAAACGGCTTGTGTTCAACCAGCCCATCCTGGAGAAAATCGTCGAGCGGTTCAAGCGTAGCGTCGACAATGAACTGCTGCGCCAGGAGGCCCTTGTCAACTATGAGATTGACGAGTATGATGAGCGCTTCCTGCGCCACCTGGCCCTGGGCTACACCAAGGAGCAGATTACAAACCTGCGCGGCATGCCCTTCGGCGTGAAGAGCCTGGAGAAACGGCAAAACGAACTAGTACAGAAACTTTTTCCCGAGGGCAATGGCGGCATGGGCGTCAACGCCACCCGTCTGGTGGTGCGCGCCTTGGAACTGCGCATCCTCGATATAGACAATTTGCATCCCGATGAGGATTAATCCAGAGAAACTTGTCTATCGCCTCACGCTCGCGTGTGCACTGGCACAAGTGGCGCTGGTGCTGCTTTCGTGGCTCTGGTCAGCGGCCATGCCCGACAGTTCCGTCCGCTCGCTGCTCTCGTCGCAGGGCATCCGGTGGTTCTTTGGCGGGTTTGTGGGTCATGTGGCTTCCCCTTTCCTGGTGTGGCTACTGCTTGGCGTATGGGCTGTGGGCAGCTTGCGGTCGAGTGGGGTGGTGACGAGTGCTGTCCATTTCTTCGCGTCTACCCCCTCGCTGCTCACTCCTTTGCAGAAGTTTGCCGTCCGCTCCACGCTGGCGCTCCTGTTGCTCGAAGGGGGAGCAGTGGCCGTGCTGACGCTGCCGCCCCATGCCATCCTGCTCAGTGTCACGGGTCGCCTTTTCCCCAGCAGCTTCTCCATGGCTTTGGTGCCCATCGTGGCCTTCGTCTGCGTCACGGTGTCGATGTTCTATGGTCTCTTGGCCGGCACCTTTCGTTCGCTGTCCGACGTCTGCCGCGGCATCTGCTCGACCAACCATGCGCTCGGGCCGTTGGCGCTGCTCTATGTGGTCGCCTGCCAACTCTTCCATTCCCTTTGCTACGTGTTTTCCGTCAGCATGGCGTAGTGCGCCTACCAGGCTTTCGCTATTTTTCGATTCTCATGTTGCCTTGTGACGCATGGCAAATGCTGCACATACCCTGTTCGTTTCACACTGACTTTCTTTTTACTACAAGGTATTAGGGTTATTATTTGCCCTTGTTTTTTTGCCGTCAAGCTCAGACGCACTGCCTCGCGCAACAAGCAACTGGTGGTCGTGGTCAACAAGGCGGCTGTCGGTCTCGGCCTCGACGTGGCCGGAGCGGTAGTGGTGAAGACCTATATAAGCGGACAAGACGACCCCGTGGAGACCTACGACGACTGGAGCGTGCTCGGGGCCAACGTGATAAGCATCGGCGACAAGGGCTATATCTTCATCAACCCCCAAAAAGATTTTGACGAGGTAACCATCACCGAGGGCAAGGGCGTGTCGCTGCTCAGCGGTCTGGAGGTCTACGGGCTGCTCTTGCGCAACGACAAAGATGCCGACGGTACGCCCGACGCCGATGAGCCTGCCGACGACTGCAAGCAAGACCTGGTGTTCCAGGAGAGCGTGACGCCGACCGACAAGGCCGAGAAGACCTACAAGGATAACATCACCATGTATTTCCAGCGCACCTTTGTGGGCAACAAGTGGAACTCCCTCATCTTGCCGGTGTCGCTGACCCAGGCGCAGTTTGTAAACGCCTTCGGACCAAAGGCCAAGCTCGCAGGCGCCGACCGTCTCTACGAGGTCAAGGAGGACGACGGCACCACGCTGCACGTCGTCGGTTTCAGGGAAGTGACGGCCGGCCCGACGACAGCCAAGTATCTCGTGGCCAACACTCCTTATATAATATATATAGACCAGGACTGGGTGAACAGCCACAGCGACGCCGACAAAGTCTACTCCACCTGGGACGCGGGTGACATCAGCGCCACACGCGATGAGGCTAAAGGCACCATGAAGGGCGGCATCTACATCGTCGACAAGGACCTGGAGGCAGGTGGCGTAAACTTCGAGGAGCCCTCAGGGCGCTCGTACGACGTCAGCCTCTCCGACCAGATACCGGCCGACTGGACCATCACCGCGCTCGACTTCCTGGGGAGCTACAACAGCCACCAGGTGGTGAAGAAGGGCGACTACATCTTCAATGCCGGCGACATGTATCACTTGGCCTGCGACCACTGGATGCAGGGCTACCGCTGCTGGCTGACCGCACAGACTGACGGCACCGACACGCAGGGGGCCAAGGGCCTTACGTTCAGTTGCGACCAGGGTGCCCCGACGCGCATCGTGCAGGTGGAAGACCTGACCCGACAGCAAGACAACAAGGTGTATACCCTCAGCGGTCAACGGGTGGACGCCATGACGGGCCTGAAGCCCGGGGTGTTCATCATGAACGGCAAGAAAATGATCGTCCGCTAAATGTCCGCACTACATTATAACATGATCCAGCTAATATGACAGACATGAAAAAACAAGCATATACAGCACCCCAAACAAGATGCTACCAAGTGGAGTATAACAGAAACCTGCTGGCAGGTTCCAACACGCAGGGAGCCTGGACTCCCGCCGGTCCTGATGACCCTAATCCGCAGCCCCCTATCGACATCAAGGACGAGACGGGTGGCAACCTTGGCGAAGAAGGCTCGGAAATATCGGGAGCCAAGGGTAACAACCTGTGGACAACATGGGAAGAGTGACCGCACAACCCCTGTGCGCACATCCTGCTGAAGGAAGGCCGCTCAAGAGTTGATGACCGACAAGCCCGGTGCAGCGTTTGCTGTGTCGGGCTTGTCCTGTCTTGAGGGGGCTTGCTGTCTCTCTTGGCTCGCCTGTCAGTGCGTCTTGGAGCCTTTTGTCTTGTTTTTTTGCCAAAAAGTAGGTCACGGAATTCAGTTGAAATAGAACGCGAAAATGGCGTTTTTCGTCGGCCGCTGCGCGATTTGCGTGGGGTAATTTTGCGATAAAGGGTATTTTATGTTGCGATATACCCTTTATCGCGATGCGATTAAGCGTTAATCGCGTCATGATAAAGGGTATATCGCAACGCGATAAAGGGTATTCTTTGATGAAAAGTATTTACTTTTTAGACTTAATAAAATCGCAAATCTTATAAATCGCTAATTATCAACCGATTACAAAAAGCGCCGTATTTTCGCGTATTTCGGCCAAAATATTTCTTGGTTGTAAATAACGCCTGTTTTTTTATATACATTGTCAGGTATTTTGTGATCATGGGATGATAGCCTTCCTGCCACAGTCTGTCGCAAAGCGACTTTATTGCTATTTTGCGTTTTTTACACCTTATATTATTTGCGGATATGCGAAATATTTAGTAATTTTACACCTTGAAAATAGGGCCAAAACGCCACAGGGCGCAAAAAAACGGCTTTAAATCGAATTTTTAATAAAATCAAAGATACGAAATGGACGAAAATCAGACGATCGATCAGGATCGGATTATGAAAGTCAACATCGAGGAAGAGATGAAGTCCTCCTACATCGACTATTCGATGTCGGTGATAGTGTCTCGTGCCCTTCCTGATGTGCGCGACGGTTTCAAACCTGTACACCGACGCATCCTTTACGGTATGCTGGGCCTGGGCAACACCAGTGACAAGCCCTACAAGAAGTGTGCGCGTGTGGTGGGTGACGTGCTCGGTAAGTACCACCCCCATGGAGACAGTTCGGTCTATGGTGCCCTCGTCAGGATGGGCCAGGAGTGGAACATGCGCTACAAGCTCGTGGACGGACAGGGTAACTTCGGCAGTGTGGACGGAGACTCGCCCGCAGCCATGCGTTACACCGAGTGCCGCCTCTCGAAGATGGGCGAGCACATCATGGACGACATCGACAAGGACACGGTCGACATGGTCAACAACTTCGACGACACGCTGAAGGAGCCCTCCGTGATGCCTACCAAGGTGCCTAACCTGCTGGTCAACGGTGGCAACGGCATCGCCGTGGGTATGGCGACCAACATGCCCACACACAACCTGGGCGAGGTGATCGACGGTTGCTGCGCCTACATCGACAATCCGGACATCGACATTGACGGGCTGATGCAATACATACCCGCCCCCGACTTCCCCACGGGTGCCTACATCTATGGACTGGAGGGCGTGCGCCAGGCTTATGCCACCGGCCGCGGCCGCATCGTGATGCGTGCCAAGGCGGAGATCGAGAGCGACGAGAGCGGAGACCGCATCGTGGTCAACGAGATACCCTATGGTGTCAACAAGCAGCAGCTCATCGAGTACATCGCAGAGCTTGTCAAGGAAGGCAAGCTCGAGGGTATCTCCAATGTCAACGACGAGACCGGCCGCCAGGGCATGCGCATCGTGGTGGACGTGAAGCGTGACGCCAACGCCAAGGTGGTGCTCAACAAACTGTTTAAGATGACCGCCCTGCAGAGTTCGTTCTCGGTCAACAGCATTGCGCTGGTGCCCAGCAAGCACGACCACCTGCAGCTCCGCCCGAAGCTCCTCAACCTGAAGGAGTGCATCGGCTACTTCGTCGACCACCGTCACGAGGTGACCATCCGCCGCACCAAGTTTGACCTGCAGAAGGCCCACGAGCGCGCCCATATCCTCGAAGGACTGATCATCGCCTGCGACAACATCGATGAGGTGGTGCACATCATCCGCGCCAGCAAGACACCCGCTGAGGCGCAGACCAACCTGGAGAAGCGATTCGAACTGGACAACATACAGTCGAAGGCCATCGTCGACATGCGCCTCTCGCAACTCACAGGCCTCCGCATGGAGCAACTGCACGCCGAGTATGACGAGCTGATGAAGCGCATCGAGTATCTGCAGCAGATCCTCGACGACCCCGAGCTCTGCAAGAAGGTGATGAAGGACGACTTGCAGGATGTCAAGGAGAAATATGGTGACGTGCGCCGCACGCAGATCATCCCCGACGAGCACGAGTTCAACGCCGAGGACTTCTATCCCAATGACCCTGTCGTGATCACCGTCAGCCATCTCGGATACATCAAGCGCACACCGCTGAGCAACTTCCGCGAGCAGGCGCGCGGCGGTGTGGGCAGCAAGGGAGCCCATACGCGTGAGAAGGATTTCACGGAGTATATCTACCCTGCCACGATGCACCAGACCATGATGTTCTTCACCAGGAAGGGACGTTGCTACTGGCTCCACTGCTACGACATACCTGAGGGCGAGAAGACCTCGAAGGGGCGCGCCATACAGAACCTGCTCAACATCGAGCCCGACGACTCCGTCAACGCCTTCCTGCGCTTGCGAGGCCGCGGGCTGGAGGACGAGGCGTTCATCAACAGCCACTACGTGGTCTTCGCCACGAAGAACGGCACGGTGAAGAAGACCTCTCTCAAGGAGTACTCACGCCCGAGAGCCAATGGTGTCATCGCCATCAACATAGCCGACGGAGACGAGGTGGTCGACGTGCGCCTCACCAATGGCCACAACGAGTTGATCATGGCTGACCGCAACGGACGCGCTGTGCGCTTCGACGAGAACGACATTCGCGTCATGGGTCGCACGGCAACCGGTGTGCGCGGCATGCGCCTTGCCGACGGCGACGACGCCGTGGTGGGCATGATCGTGGTCAACGATGCCAGCAAGGAGACGGTGATGGTCGTCAGCGAGGAGGGCTACGGCAAGCGCTCCGAGGTGGAGGACTACCGCAAGACCAGTCGTGGCGGCAAGGGCGTCAAGACGCTCTCCATCACTGACAAGACGGGACGGCTCGTGGCCATCAAGAACGTCACCGACGAGAACGACCTGATGATTATCAACAAGAGTGGCATCGTCATCCGCCTGGCGGTGGCTGAGGTGCGCATCATGGGCCGGGCCACGCAAGGCGTGCGTCTCATCAATCTCGCCAAGAAGAACGATGTCATCGCCAGCGTCTGCAAGGTGATGAGCACCGAGCTGGAGGCGACAGTTGAGGCTGAGAGCCGACAGCAGTTCTCTGAGAGCAACGAGCAGTTTGCCCAAGCCACCAACGCCAATGACTCGGCCGTGACCACTGAGGAGGTGACCGCTGAGGACGGCGGCGAAGATGTTAACACAGATGAATAAATCGTAAATAATTGCTAAACGCAGTAACAATTGGCACCCTTTCTCCGTCTGACGGAAGAAAGGTGCCATTCAGAAAGGAAACAACTTTAAAAACAAAGAAGCATATGAAAAAGTTAATGATTGCCGCGCTGATGCTGCTGGGCACATCGGCCGCGTTCGCAGGAGACAGCGAGCCGCTCAAGGCCATCCTGAAGTCAAAGACTTACGCTGAGGCCGAACAACTGGTCAAGGCCAACCTCAACAATCTGGCCAACGCCGAGGAGAAAGCCAAGGCTTACAACCAGCTGACGAAGCTCGCCCTGGAGAAGTTTGACAAGGAGAACGCCATCCAGACGGCTAACATGGCTGCCGTAGTGGCCAAGACGGAGGTTACTCCTTATGACACACTGGGCTTCTATGAGGCCGCCTACAATGCCACGGTCAACGGCCTGGAGTGCATAAAGTATGATTCTCAGCCCAACGCCAAGGGTGCCGTGAAACCCAAATTCACCGAGACCCTGAAGCCTCTGATTGCCAATACGCGCCTGCAGCTCATCACTGCCGGTAACCACTACGCAGGACTTGGCGACAAGGATGGTGTGCTGAAGTATTGGGGCACTTTCCTCGATTCGGACGACAACCCACTCTTCGCCATGTCGAAGGCCATGGAGAAGCAGTTTATCGGACAGGTGGCTTACTACACCGCCCAGTATGCCAACCAGGCACAGGATTATGAGCGGGCTGAGAAGTATGCCAACATCGCCATGGAGGACTCGGCCATGCGCGAGAAGGCCATGATCTTCAAGTACGCCATGGCGCAGCGTAACCTCAAGACGCATGAGGACTCGGTGAAGTATGTGAAGTCCATCGAAGAACTCTACGAGAAGGAGCCCAACAATGACATGGCTTTCGGCACCCTGTGCACCATGTACAACGAACTGAACATGAACACCGAGCTGAGGGCACTCATCGACCGCAAGTTGGCACAAGACCCCAACAACTATACCGCTTGGGCACTGAAGGGACAGGCACTGATGAACCAGAACACGACGGCCGAAAAGCCCAACTGGGATGAGTGCATTGATGCTTTCAAGAAGGCTATTGAGATAGACGGTACCAATCCTGTCACCCTCACCTACCTGGGCTTCAGCCTCAACTCGAAGGCTGCCCAGATCAATGGTGACCGTGCTGCCCAGAAGGCACTCTACAAGGAGTCGATGGGCTACCTGGAGCGTGCCAAGGAGATTGACCCCAACCGCGAGCGCGCCAACTGGGCTTATCCTCTCTACCAGTGCTACTACCTGGTCTACGCTGCTTCTGATCCCCGCACACTGGAGATGGAGAAATTGCTGAAGAGCAAGTAAACCGAATCGATTCCCATTCATTTCATACAAAAGTCGGATGCCACGCTTTGGTCAAAGTGGGCATCCGACTTTTTGATACAAGTAAAAGAGGAAATGGCGGCTTCCAAAAAATTATATGGAAGATATCTGGAAAAATTAGCCGCGTTGGTAGTGGCTATATCATAAAAAATATGTAAGTTTGCAAAATCGATAGCCATATTAATCAGCCACGCTTATGATACTGCATGTAGCCAACCCGATTTACGACTCAGTGTTCAAGTACATCATGTCGGATGAGCGCATATCCAAGACGATCCTTTCAGCCTTGTTGAAGAAAGAGGTCGTGAGGGTAGAGATGCGACCGCACGAATATTCCAACACCACGCGTGACACGCTCTCCATGTTTCGCATAGACTTTGCGGCAACGGTCCGAGAGAGAGATGCAAGGGAAGGGGAAATGAAGGAGCGGGTAGTCTTGATTGAGCTGCAGAAGACATGGCTCGATACCGAGACGTTGCGCTTTCGCCAGTATCTTGGTGCACAGTACAGCAACAAGATAAATATCCGTGACGATTCGCCTAAAGGGTTTGCCTATCCGATGGTAGCTGTTTATCTGCTTGGCCATCGCGTGGGCGACATCCAAGAACCGGTGGTCTATGTCAACCATGATGTGTTCGACTATAATGGACAGGTCGTGGCGAAGGGAAAGGAAGAACCGTTTGTGGAAAGTCTCACCCATAATAGCATTATTGTGCAGATACCCTTGCTCAAGGGAAAGGTGAACAACCGGCTTGAGCGTGTGCTGAGCATTTTTGACCAGACCAAGAAGGATCTGGACGATCAACAGGTGCTCAATATCGATGACAAGAAATATCAGGACGATGCAGACATGATGTACGTGCTCCATATGTTGACCGCTGCTGCCGCCGACTCGGAAATGCGGCAGGACATGAATGTGGAGGATGAATATTACAAGGCGATAGAAGATCGTGACACTGCCATTTTGCAGCGCGAAAAAGAATTGGAAAAACGGGAAGAGCAGCTTCGGCAGAAGAATGAGCAGCTTCAGCAGAAGAATGAGCAGCTTCAGCAGAAGGACAGCCAGCTTCAGCAGAAGGACAGCCAGCTTCAGCAGA